>Ga0206131_10000492_pt1 | contig 54820 bp, 47 predicted proteins | sample Helgoland_Spring_FD_148636 | JGI IMG/M metagenome (GOLD analysis project Ga0206131, IMG submission 148636) | Pelagic subsurface seawater microbial communities from Kabeltonne, Helgoland, North Sea - Helgoland_Spring_Bloom_20160517_1 | ecosystem: Environmental > Aquatic > Marine > Epipelagic ... | reverse complement strand
AGGAAAAATCCTAATGCCTATTCATTGGGGGGCATTTGATTTAGCTCCACACGTTTGGCAAGATCCAATTCTTAGGTTTACCAAAAAAGCGATTGAAGAAAACGCAAATTATGTCACCCCGGTAATAAGGAGGACGGTTTGCCATTGGTGTTGATTTGCCTCGAGAAGAGTGGTGGGTAGATTGAGTCCTGCTTAAAACTTTTCTTACCATTTATTAAGCAACTGAAACATAAAGAGTGCCATAGCTTTGCGAACTAAATAGTAATTATGGTATGGAAACCAAAGTGCGTAAAGGAGAAAAGTGGGTTTAAAATTAGCCTTTTTGATTCAGTAGAGCTTATAAATGAAGAACACTGGAACCGCAGCAATGAAATCAATAATATTTACCTCTCAATCCCTTATTTAAAGGCAATCGAAAGCACACTTTTGGATGAGTTAAGTTTCCGCTATCTACAGTTTTACAATCCACAAAATGAGCCAATAGGCATGGCAGTTGTTCAGATTGTATCCATAAAAGACAATGTTGAAAATCACGATGCTATTTTTTGTTCTGTGGCAGAGCACGTTCGCAAAAAACTCTTGAAAACCATTGATGCAAAAGTATTGGTGTGTGGAAACCTTTTTTCTTGTGGAGAAAACGGTTACGCATTTGCAAGTAATATATCAAGTCAAGAAACCATGCAAATGCTAAATAGTGGTCTAAAGCGAATTCGAGAGTCTGAAAATATTAACGACAATCAAATTTCTTATTACCTGCTGAAGGAATTTTGGCCAACATCATTTCCAGAAAGTGATGCATTGCGGAAGCACGACTTTAAAGATTTCAAGATTGATGTAAATATGATTTTACCCATACATAAGGATTGGAAATCTTTTGATGATTACCTAGCCAGTATGACCACCAAGTTCAGAACCAAAGCAAAAAGTGCATTTAAGAAATCATCAGAAATAACTCATAAACAACTTAGCGCCAAGGAAATTGAAGCTAACAGTGTGCGAATACAAGAGCTATTTGATAATGTAGTCGATCGTTCTGAATTTAGCTTAGGTGAACTGAAGTCAAGCACATTTGCAAGTCTAAAGCATGCTATAGGAGATAGACTGAAGTTTACTGGATACTATGTAGAGGAACAGCTAGTTGGCTTTTGTTGTGCTACTTTAATAAATACTTCTTGCGTCGAGGCCAATTACGTTGGATTGGATTATGAAATAAATAGATCCAAAGCATTGTATCAAAGAATGCTTTACGACATGGTTGCTTTTGCGATAGAGAATAATTTGAGTCAAGTGCATTTTGGTCGAACTGCAGAGGAACTTAAAAGTACAATTGGTGCCGTTCCAACAGATATGAAATTATACATTCGTCATAGAAATAAACTATCAAATCAGTTGCTCAAACCTATAATTTCTTCCATAAATCCGAGTGTTTTTGAATTGAGAAATCCATTTAAAGCAAACTTTACTTTGGGCTAATGGATTCGTTAACTCAAATTGTTCTAGGAGCCTCTGTTGCTGAAGTAACCTTGGGCAAAAAAGTGGGCAACAAGGCAATGCTTTGGGGAGCAATTGCCGGAACTATACCCGATTTGGACGTCATAGTCAAACAATTTACAGACATTGTTACTGCCAATGAAATGCACAGAGGGTTCACACATTCCATTTTGTTTAGTGTGCTCATGTCTCCCATTTTTGGCTGGGTAGTTTATAAGATCTATCACAAATCAAAAGAAGCTTCTTGGAAAGATTGGTCATGGCTTTTCTTTTGGAGCTTAATAACACATCCGCTCTTAGATGCACATACTACTTGGGGAACGCAACTTTTTTGGCCCTTTGATTTGAAAGTTTCTTACCAAAATATTTTCGTAGCAGATCCATTATACACTGTGCCATTTTTAGTTTGCACAGCGGCAGCGATGTTCTATCACCGAACAAACCCTAAGCGCAGCTCAATCAACAAACTAGGAATTATTTTGAGTACGAGTTATATGGTAATTACCCTGGGAATAAAAGGGTATACCTATTTTAAATTTGAAGATAGCTTGAAAGCACAAAACATTGACTACAATGAAATTTCTAATCGACCAACGCCATTAAACAGCATTTTGTGGACCGCGAATGTTGATGCAGATAGTAGCTATTTTGTAGGATATTACTCGCTTTTTGATAGTCAAGATCAAATACCTTTTAATCAAATAGATAAAAATCGCGGTCGGTTTGAAGAGATTATGCAAGAGGAAATTGTACAACGATTGATTAAGTTGTGCAAGGGTTGGTATATCATTCAAAAGACGGAAGAAGGATACGCATTCAATGATTTACGCTTTGGCATGTTCTCCTTTGGAGAGGAAACAGATGAGTTCGTATTCCGATACGATCTTATTTATGTGAATGGAGAATTGACAGTAACCCAACGTCAACCTGAAGTGGACAATGCTAAGGAAATGTTTAGCGTGCTGTGGACGAGAGTTAAAGGAAATTAAAAAGGCCGATGAAATCGGCCTTTTTAAAGTTTTATTTTAAAGTAAAAGATTAAGCCCATTGGCTAATCACTCCTCCCATTAGACCTATTGTAATTATCCAGTATCCCGCGTTTATAGCAATATATTTAAAGCTTTTTCTTTCAAACATAGCATTAGTTGCCAAAATTGGAAGAGCAAAAAGGATTCCCGCCATGGTTCCATGAAGTAAGCCATGTTTAAAGGTTCTGTAATTTCGACCGTATTTCTAAAAAGTCCTGAGCATAGATGTACATGTCAGAACCAGGTTCCATTAATCCAGGTTCATTCATAAGAATAGACATAAAGTGATTTTGATGAACAACTACAAAATTCATCTGAATGGCAAGGAAAAATGCCATTATAAATGAGGCGCCAAAAATTAGCGGCATATTGCCATTTTTAATTTTTTCCTCGGTCATTCCAGCAGCTTCCATCCAAGCGGTTCCAACCACTTTTGGGTGATACCAAATAAATCCGATAATCATAGGAATTAAAGCAGTTCCGAGTACAACTAACCAATTGATATTCATAGTTTTATATTTTAGAGTTTAAACAAATATAGAATAAGTCTAAGAGCAAAACCGATCATTATTACACCAAAGGCCTTGCTTGCACGAGCTAAGTACTTTGGTTGTAGGTAGTGGTTCAGTTTACTTGAAATCAGTACTTTAAGAATATCCGTTAAGAGTATTCCTAATAATACGCCTATTAAATGAAGTTCTAATCCAAATTCGCCAGTGTACTTTTCGTAAGCAAAAACGTAAACTCCGGCCCAAACTAGAAACACAAATGGATTGATAAAATTTACTGCAAAACCTTTGGTAAAAGATGAAAGTAGATTCAACTTAATGTTGAGTTGCACATTATTCGAAGGAGGCTTCTGGATGATGTATTTTACTCCCATACCAAAGAGGAGAATAGAGCCAGCTGCAGCGGTATATTTTAAAGCATTTGGAGAAAAGTCTATAGTGTTGAGTCCTAAATAATAGATGAGGACACAAACGATATCGCTTACGATTATTCCTAATGCGACCATAAGGCCAGATAGTTTTCCAAATTGTAAGGAAGATTGGATGAGTGTGAAGAAAACCGGGCCAATAAACACCACCATTGCCAAACCTATTCCAAATCCCTCTAAAAAGTTCATGATACAAAGAAGTATTTTTTAGAATGAATGCAACCTATATTTTTAACTATATTCAGTCATTTAAAAAACTAAATCAAAATAAATTGAGGTTGTAAGGGAAAGATTTAAGCTAGAATAAAAACTACCTTGCAATGGTTCAATTCTAAAAAAAATCAGTTATAAAATGGAACAATTAGAAATCTATTTGGATGCGATAAGGGCGAAGCTACCTGCTCTGCTGGTTGGGCTTTCAGTTTTGCTGGTACTTATAATATGCTCAAGAATATTAAAAAAACTGATTTCTGCTAGAGTAAAACCAAAAGCTAAAAACCCATTGATTGCTGACTTTATTGGGCAAGTTGTTTCTACTACAATCATTCTGATAGGAGTCATTTTGTTTTTTCAAATAATCGGCTTTGGTTCTGTTGCAACTACATTGGTAACTGGAGCGGGAATAATGACTTTTATTATTGGTTTTACTTTCAAGGATATTGGTGAAAATTTTTTGTCGGGTATTCTAATGGCTTTTAAGTCTCCTTTCAGAATTGGTGATTTGGTTCAAACAGGAGATATTACAGGCTATGTCACTAGTTTAAGCTTAAGAGAAACTACGTTAAAATCCTTGGATGGAAAAGATGTTTTTATTCCCAATTCTACCATTTTAAAAGAACCGCTTAGTAACTTCACCATCGATGGTTTTTTACGCTACGAATTTGTAATCGGAGTGGATTATCAAGAAGGGGTAGCTAAAATTCTAGAAGACATTCAAAATAGAATGGAAACTATACCCGGAGTGCTATTAGGAGCGCATAAACCATCCACATTTATTAGTGGATTTGAAACAAATACGGTAAACATTAAGGTACTTTTTTGGATTGATACCTTCGATAAAAACGCAAAAGCAGATCATTTTCAAATCAAGTCTAGGGCAATGAATCAGGTGCTAAACTTGTTGCTTGATAGTGATATTAATATGCCAGCTAACATAATGGAATTAAAAAATTATCAGGATAAAAAATTCGAAATCGATGTATCGAAACAGTAGTTTTTTTCAAAGTTTTGTTTTTCTGTTCTGCACTGTAATTGCAATTCCTGCATTTGCACAAACTCCTGTACCCGTTAGTTTTACTGTACAGCAGATGAAGGCCTGACAACAACCTTGACTTATATCCGAAAAGCGGATTCAATTCGAACTAGCGATTCACTTCAAAAAGCATTTTTAGTAAAACAAATTGAAGATTTAAAAACCTCAGAAGTTGGAAAAAGAGAAAAGCTTCAGAATGAATTGAAAGCCATTAATGGGAAAGACAGTTTAGCTCGAATTGAGATGGCAAAGGAAGTACAGCGACTTAAACAAACTGCTGTGGGCTATCCTATTGTGATCTACAAAGACACACTATTTACAATTTTCACCAAAGTTGGTTCTTTAACTCCAAAGGAGAGGGCAGAGGTAATATCAAGAAGACTAAACGATTTTTATGATTCGTATATTGAAGGTCTTGACTCAATTTATGTCTCCAATTTAGGTGCTTCACTTGAACTGTCATACAATGGCAGTATTTTGTTGAGTGTTACAGAATTGGATGCGATGTGGTATAATGAAGACTTAAGCATTATTGCCAATCGATATAAAACCGTTATCGAAGCTAATGTAGTTGCTTATAAAAATGATCAAAGCTGGATAAAATGGATAAAGGATATAGGTTTAATGCTGCTGGTCATTTTATTTCAAGTGATACTGGTGAAGTTGGTAAACCGGATTTACAGCAAACGTGTTGACCCATATATTGAACGTCAAAAAGGAGAAGTTTTTACAGGGTTTAAAATTCGTGAATACGAAGTTTTAGATCAAGAACGGCAAGTTTCAGCAATTCTAACAATTTCAAAGTTCTTTCGGTACTTCATTAATATTTTGCAGTTATACCATACAATCCCATTGATTTTCAGCATTTTTCCACCTACTCGTTGGATTGCTGAAACTCTTTTTGGTTATGTGTTGAACCCGATTAAATCTACAGCGAGTTCCTTTTTTAACTATATCCCTGATTTGATTACAGTTATCGTAATTATTGTAATCACGAGGTATGTAGTTGGCTTTATTTAATTTTTATCTGAGGAAATTGCCGACGGAAACCTAAAGCTTTCGGGTTTTTATCCAGATTGGGCAAAACCTACATTCAACATTGTAAAGGTTTTTGTTTATGCCTTTATGTTCATTGTAATATTTCCATATTTACCGGGTTCTGAATCTCCTGTTTTTCAAGGAGTATCAGTGTTTTTAGGAATAATATTTTCATTAGGCTCTTCTTCTGTAATCAGCAATATGGTTGCGGGATTGGTAATGACATATATGCGGCCATTTCAAATTGGTGATCGAATTAAGATTGGTGATATCATTGGATATGTCATAGAAAAAACTCCATTCGTTACAAGGATTAAAACACCTAAACAGGAATACATTACCGTTCCAAATTCCAATATTCTTTCTGGTAATGTTGTGAATTACTCTACATCAAAAGAAAACGATGGAATCATTTTGCACACCACGGTTACCATTGGATATGATGTTCCTTGGAGGCAAGTACATGAGGAGTTGATAAAAGCAGCTATAAAAACGAGGGATATTAATTCAGAACCAAAGCCTTTTGTATTGCAAACGAGCTTGGACGATTTTTATGTTTCTTATCAACTCAATGCATTTTCTGATGATCCTAATGAGCAGCCCAGAATATATTCAGAACTGCATCAGAATATTCAAGATGGGTTTAATGAATCAGGAATAGAAATTTTATCACCGCATTATCGAGCTGCAAGAGACGGAAATATGGTAACGATTCCTGCAAGTTATTTACCAAAGGATTATAAAGTCCCTAGCTTTAGGGTGGAGAATGTCAACCCTAAACAGGATTAGTATAAACTTGAATAACCGCGCTGCTTTTTAATAGTACTTTTGCCGCCATTTTTGACGAAGCAAAAGCATGAAAAGAATCATACACAACTTTACACTTAATCCAAAAAACGACATCCTTTCTGGGCTAACCGTGGCTCTTGCATTGGTGCCTGAAGCAGTTGCTTTTTCATTTGTTGCTGGTATTGATCCTCTTGTAGGATTGTATGGTGCTTTTATGATGGGAATAGTTACTGCATTGTTTGGCGGGCGACCAGGTATGATATCTGGAGCTACTGGTGCCATGGCTGTAGTTATGGTGCATATGATTCAAAAAGGAAATGAAGTTGGAATGGCATTAGATCAGCCTATCGAAAACCTAGGCCTCCAGTGGTTATTTATTGCACTTCCCATTGTTGGTTTAATCCAAATAGCTGCAGGCGTTTTTAAACTAGGAAAATTTGTTCGACTTATTCCCCACCCAGTAATGATGGGCTTTGTTAACGGTTTGGCAATTGTTATATTTTTATCTCAATTGGGTTTGTTTACTGAAACTAGCAATGGAAACACTCAATGGTTGCAAGGCAATGCAATGTTTATAATGCTCGGGCTCGTTGGCCTTACTATGGCTATAATGCATTTTTTGCCTAAACTCACTGATAAAATTCCTGCTGCTTTAACGGCAATTATTGTGGTTGCTTGTATTACTATTTTTGGTGGAATAGAGGTAGGTACAGTAGGTAGTTTCATTAAAGATGGCGGTGGGTCTGGTTTACAAGGTGGTTTACCTACTTTCCAATTTCAAATTTTTAGCCTATTAGATACCCTGCAAGGTCATTGGGGATTAGTTATTTCGACTGCCTTTTTGTTGGCGTCTGTAGGCCTTATTGAATCTCTAATGACGCTAAACCTAGTAGATGAAATAACTGAGTCGAGAGGAAGTGGAAATAGAGAGTGTATAGCTCAAGGTGGAGCTAACATCCTTAATGGATTATTTGGTGGTATGGGCGGTTGTGCCATGATAGGTCAATCTATCATAAATGTTAACTCAGGAGGACGTGGTCGACTTTCAGGAATAGTTGCGGCTTTAGCTCTACTAGCTTTTGTTTTATTCGGAGCTGGATTAATCGAGCAAATCCCACTTGCTGCATTGGTTGGAGTTATGTTTATGGTAGTAATTGGAACTTTTGCATGGAGTAGTTTTAGGATATTACATAAAATACCTAAGTCTGATGCCTTTGTATTAATTGCGGTTTCAGCAATAACCGTTTGGCAAGATTTGGCTATTGCTGTTATTGCAGGCGTTATAATGTCTGCTTTGGTTTTTGCTTGGAAAAACGCAACTATGATTAGGGCTCGAAAGAGGATCAAAGAGGATGGTACAAAGGTTTATGAGATTTGGGGGCCATTATTTTTTGGTTCTATACAAAACTTTAATGCAAAGTTCGATACTAAAAATGATCCAAATAGAGTTGAAATAGACTTTATCGAAAGTAAGGTTACGGACCATTCAGGCATAGAGGCAGTTGATAATTTAGCAAAGAAATACTTAAGTTTAGGAAAAGAACTGAGGTTTACCCATTTAAGCCCGGAATGTAAGGTGCTACTTCTTAAGGCTAACCCTGGCCTAGAATCAGTAATTGAAACTTCAATTGATGATCCTAGATATCATGTTATGACTGATGTGATGGATAGTGAGGTTTAAAATGAATAGGAACTAATTTGTCCTAATTATCCAATTGCAATTCTTGAATCTTATTGAGACAATTTTTAAGGGCGGCTTCAAATTCATCGAAGTCCTCTTTGTAAAGAAAAATTTTATGCTTTTGAAAAGTATAAGTCCCATCATCTTTAAATCGTTTTATACTTTCTGTCATTGTTAGATAGTAATCATTGCTTCTAGTGGCTTTAACATCAAAAAAATAGGTTCGTTTTCCTGCTCTTACTATTTGCTCAAAAATATCTTCATTATTTCGCGAAAGCCCTTCTGATTTAATATTGTCCATAACTTCTTGTAGTTTGAAAACGACTATATAATACAGTCCTTACATTCAACCCTAAAAGTAAGAAGAACTATCTGAATATCAAGTAATAGGAAAAAAGCTTAGTTGCGGATAAGGGTAACATTTCCTTTGTAGCTGGTTCCATTAACTGAAAGTGTGAAGAAATAAACACCTTCAGAACATAAGTCACCAGTAAAAGTACGACCATCCCAAATATGAGAATTTTCGCGAGATTCGAAAACAAGCGCTCCCCAACGATTGTAGATTTTTATTTCTGAACATTGTTCAAGGCGGTTACCCAGTCTAAAATCAAATAAGTCATTTATTCCATCATCATTGGGAGTGAAAATGTTAGGAATTTTGCCTGTAAAATAGTCATCGAACTTTACAGTAGCCGTATCTGATGAATTAACGGCAACACAACCTTCATCACTTTTTGCTGTTAAAGCAATACTAAAACTACTTTCATAGGGAAATGTAAATACAGGAGATTCTTCAGTACTAATACTCTCGCCATTAAGCGTCCAATTGAATTCGCTTGCATTCTCTGATCGGTTTAGGGCTGTTACCGTCGTGTTATCACAATCTGCTTGAATTTGAAGTTCAAAAGCAGATTTTACAAGACCTTTAACAAACACTTCAACCAAAGCACTGTCTGTACATCCAATAGTATCTGTAACTTTTACCTGATAGGTAATACTAGTATCGGTGGTTACTTTAGGATTTGGAATTGAAGGATCTGAAAGTCCAATAGAAGGTGACCATTCATAAATAAATGGAGGAGTTCCGAAGGTATCGTACAAGTTCAATTGAATAGTATCATTAGAACAGTCAATAGCTACATTGTTCACTTTAAAAGAATACAAGCGAATATCTGCTGTATCGGAATTAACGCAACCACTTGTGTCGATTCCCAGCAATAGATATGTTCTTGGCAATGTAAAGGTGCAAATTGGGTTTGGAGAACTAGGATTGTCCAAGTCAATATTCGGGCTCCATACAAATCGTGTTGTTGGGTCTCCCGTTGGATTGCCGCCAAGTCTAATAGTTGTAACTGTATCTGAACAAACAATGAGCGGGTTTCCAGCATCGACAATTGGTAAGGCTCTAACATCTATAATTACAGTATCCGAAGCCTTACAACCATTTTGCGTTGTACCTACTACAATAAATTGAGTAAGTGTATCGGCATTTGCCACTGGAGTTGGGCTATTCGGCTTGTCCAATACATTTGACGGTGACCAAGAGTAAGTACTTGCTCCTGTTGCAACCAGTTGAATTGGGGTTCCTGCACATTCAAAAGTATCTTTACCAGCATTTACATTTGGTGGTGCAACAACATTTATAGTAAGTTTTGAAGTATCAATACAGCCATTTGTATCCGTTAGAATTACGTCATATGAGTTGCTGGTCAATGGAGCAATGTTAAGTTTAAAGCCACTTCCACCAATAAGAACTGTAGGAATAGGGTTAATTAAAACACTGGCTAATGTTCCTGTTGAGCTGAGCGTATCGATTTCAATGGTATCACCAATACAAACCTCGTAAGGGTTTCTAGCAAAAGTTACAGTAGGTCTATTTTTTACTGTTACCAGCACACTATCTGCGCCAATACATCTTCCGTTCGAAGTATTGACAGTATACATAGTGGTGGTGTCAGAAAAGGTGTTTGGATTTGCTATTGTAGAATTACTCAATCCAATGCTTGGAGACCAAGAATAGGTTGTGTTGAAAGTTGGTGAAGTTGGGTTTCCGCCAATTTGTATTGTATCGGGTGCGCAAAATGTAATTGCTGGACCCGCTTCAGTAGGAACGATACTATCTACTTCTATACGAATAGAATCGACACCGTCGCAACCATCAAAATTAGAAACTCTTACAACATAAGTTGTGTCTACACGAGGGAAAACACTAGGCTCAGCAACAGTTGTGTCAGGCAGTATATTGTAGTTGGGTGACCATGCATAGCTTGTAGCACCTAATGGAGTAGATAACTTAATAGTATCTAAATTACATAGGAAAATAGTGTCTTGAGAAATCGAAATTTGAGGTATAGTTTTTACTTGAATAAACTGACTGTCTTGCGCTGAGCAGAAATTTGAATCTGTTCCAATGACCTTGTACATAAAACCAGCATTTGGAGTAATTATATGCGGTCCAGCTCCAGTAATTCCGGTAACATTCCAGGTATATGAAACACCTCCTGTAGCCTCAATAAACGTTGTGTCTTGCTGACAAATGGTATCTCTACCAAAAAGTAAATCAACAATTGGAATACTATCAACTCTTACTTCTATGGAATCATTGAAAACACAACCTGCAGGCGTGGTCATTGTAACGAAAAAGGTAGTGGTGTCGATTCCTAAAAGAGTATAAATGGGATTGGTATCAGTTGCGCTGCTCAGATTAGCTGAAGGTGTCCAATTAAAAGTTGCATTTGGAACACCTGTTGGCCTTCCTCCCAAAATGTGTGTTAACCCAAAACAAATTGAAGAATCCGTTCCTGGGTCTAGATCTCTTTGTTCATCAACGGTAACCAAAACAGAATCTAAAGTTAAACAAGCATTACCGGGGTCTTCAATTTTTACAATAAACAGTTGATCGGATGTGATATTAGTTATAGGATTTGCAATAGTACTATCATTCAATAAGATACCTGGAGACCAAGTATATTTTGTGCCGCCACTAGCTAATAGAGACGTTTGATTACCCTCGCACAAAGTTGTGTCATTACTTATGCTAGCAGATGGATTAACTCCTACGCGAACAGTTATCGTATCAACAACGGTGCAATTACCAGTAGTATCGGTAACCGATAATATAAAGTCAGTAGTAATATTGGGAAATGCTCTCGGATTAGCTATCGTATCGATATTGAGAAAGCTACCAGAACTCCAACGGATAGTATAGCCATTGGGTGCCGTTGGGTTTGATGCAGTTCCGCCTAGAATCACTGTATCCCCAGAGCAAAGCAAGGTATCTCTTCCCGCATTTATAGGGAATGTTGCCACGAATACTGCTTTGTCAATAGTATCACCCTGGCAACCATTCGAGTTTACTCCTGAAACTTGAATATTTCCTCCGGGACCATTGCCCCAATTAACAGTAATAGAAGGTCCCGTTCCACCAGAAACTATACTTCCACCTGCCACTGTCCAATTGTAAATTAGTCCAGGTATGGTGTCCGTAGTATACACAACATTCGATGCACCAGCGCATAAACTTGAAGGCCCGTTAATTACCTTTGGAGTTTTAGCTGGATTTACTAAAACAGAAAATACGACACTATTTTGATTTGGAACACAAGCCGAGTCTGCAACTGTAGCAGAGAAATAATATTTCGTTGGTCTTCCTTGTTCACAAGTTGTAGTCCAGCAAAATTCTTGTTTTGATTTTCCAGGAGTAAAAATTGGAGTAGATAGATTTGCCGCTGGTTTTGTGAAATTAGTATCGAAAATCAAACCTTCAACTCGATATAAATAATCGAGTGGTGAGCCACCCTTATCTTCAAATTCAATATCAAAGCAAAGTGTATCGCCAGCGTCAATTTCATAATCTGATTTTCCGCTTCCAGCTAGTTGAGGTTGCGTATTATTTGTGTCGTTACAATTAACAAAAGGAAACTGATATTCTCTATGGACGACACCTACGGTTTGACCGTTCTTATCTATTTCTATGACCTTAATGCCTACCACGTAATCCCCAGCAACAGTTGTATTCATGGTTGTAAACCCCGTTAGACCGTTTATAGAAATAGTTCCTCCTCCCAGCGGTTGTTGAGCTGAAAACCCAGTTCTATATGGCGCTAGACTAGATGGAAATGCAGTAGCATAGCCACCAGTATAATCTCCTGGGCTTGCCAAACCATCGAAAGGACTATAAAAAGAATAATTGAGTAGGTCCCCATCAGGATCCTGGGCGATATTGAGAACACTATTTGTTTTGTTTATACAGATAAATGGAAAATCAAAATCCCTAAATTTTGGAGATGTATTTTTAATAGAAGTTGAGGCCGTCCAGCTCGTTATAATTGTTCCGTCTACAGTTGAACCGCCTGGGATGTTTAAGTTAGCCGCAGCAGAAGTTCGACAACATCTATCGTATATAAAATGATATCCGACAAACGTAGTTGGTACGGTAACAGTACCAAAATATGTGGTTTTGTAAATGCAAGGCCCACCTATTACGCAGCCATTTGGCAGGTTGCTTTCAAGCTTAAATGAATCTGTTAAAAGCAATGTAGAAGTGGCTCTTTGAGTCGAAAGAGGAAGCGCCGTTGCATTTAAAGCACCTTCGTGAACGCTAATTTGAACGGAACTTTGCGGATGGGCAGAAAGCCAATTTGATGCAGCGCAATCTTGATACAATGTTAAAGTAACTTCGTATTCATGCATAGTACCACCCATTGTTGACCTTACGTATGCATAAGAGAGATCTCCTCCGTAAAGGTGAAATGCGTTGACTTGATTGTTAAAAGCTAAAAACAAGCTTAAAGAGCAAACAAGGGTTAATATTTTATTCCTCATTTACTTTACTATCAGCTTTTTTGTGAAAGTTGATTCACCCATTTTTATTTGTATGAAGTGAAGGCCAGTAGAGAAACCTTCTAGACTCAATTGAATTTTTTCAGTTTCTCCAACTTCTATTTCGTTCAAATATAAAACTTGTCCTTGAACTGAAATTAAAGCAACTTCAAACTTTTGAACAGCATATACTGGAAACTCAATGTTTACAATATCTTGAGCGGGGTTAGGATAAACTAATATGGATTTTTCAAATGTAAATGCTTCAATACCAACTTCGCCATCCTTAGCGCCAGGTGCGCAAAAACGTTCATCAACTTCTAAGTAACTCATTTTGGTTTCTACATCGTTCCCTATACTATTGCTGGCCGTTAGCTTTATTGTAAAAACACCCGCTGAGCTGTATTGATGACTTGGATTTTGTAATGTGCTAGTATTTCCATCGCCAAAATCCCAATTCCAATTCGTTGGAGAATTACTGGAGTTATCGGTAAACTTTATTAAACCTAAGCAAGATTGAATGGAATCTGCGCTAAAGTTTGCGTTTGGAGCCTGAGGTTGACCTGTAGTATCTCCAGTAATAATTAGCCCATAATCTTCAGCCTGCCCATAATTTGGATTTGTGCAAGCATTAGGATTCGTCCCTAATATATCGCTCATAACTCGCATTCTTAGCGGTTTGAATTTAATACTGGCCGAAGGAATTGTTATGGTTCCTTTATGAATGCTATCACTGCTAGAGAAAAAAGCTTGTTCATTCGTTGGGTCGAGCAATCCGTCATTATTGTAATCTATCCACACATAAACGTCTTCAAGGTTTAAAGACCCCGTTTTGATTTCAATATTATACGTTTTGGCCTCTTCAACAATAACTTGCTTATCACAACTAAAATCTTCGTACCCAACTCGACCATCTTCAGTTGAATTGTTGATGGACTCAAATAAGACAGAGCGAATTCCATAATCCTCTCGATGTGCATTAGTTGTAGGAATACAAGCGCTTTTTACAGCATCAGCCAATTTAACCGAGATATAAGACGTTTTTGTCGTTTTATTCGAACCGTAAAGATTTGATGCAGTTAAACTTACCGTATAATCTCCGCTTGCTGCATAAGTATGTCTTGGATTTTGCAATATGCTAGTATTCCCATCTCCAAAATCCCATGCCCACGTCGTAGGAACGTTTGTTGAGAGATCAGAGAATTCAACCGTTCCGTTACATGATTTTATATTACCCGCTTCAAATTCAGCTGCCGGTGCACTTGTATTTAATGAAAAGACAATGCTATAGTCTTCCATTTGACCATAACTAAGATTAGAGCATGCATTAAAACTTGCAGATGCTGGAGCACTTAAAGTGTAAACAGCAGCAACTCTAATTCTCAATGGAGTTCCAATAACTATGTTCGAAGGAATTCTCAAGCTTACTATTCCCGATTTTTGATCGTCCTGCGATAAAACGAGTTCTGTAGAATTACTAAAAAGCCCGTCGTTGTTATAATCAATCCAAGCTCTAAAATTTTGATTTGCAGGTGCATTTGGCGCAGAAATTGTCATTTGGTATACTACACCTTGCTTTGCTGTTCCTTGTATACAGGACAAGTCTTCAAATCCAACTGTAGCGTCAGCACTAGGATTGTTAATGGTGGTGAAAGAAAAGTTGGATATACCAAAACCAGCATTTACAGAACTAGTATTAGGGGAGCAAGAGGCACGTTTTAAGCCGCTTGCATTGTAGGTGATTAAATTAGTTTTAACTTCTTGTTTGGAACCAAAACTATTTGTACAAGTTAGTTTTACGGTATAAACTCCAGTAGAGGTATAGTTGTGTGTTGGGTTGGATAGAGTAGAAGTGCCTCCATCCCCAAAATCCCATAATCTAGAGGTGACTTGATTGGGAGTAGTATCTTCAAACTTCACGATTCCGTCGCAGGTAAAAGTCGTATTTGAAGTAAAATCTGTAAGTGGAGCAATTCTAGCCGCTTGAATATCAATTAGATAGTCTTCAGTTTCTCCTCGGTTAATCGTTGAACACGATTGTGTCGAGTTAATTGTCGCATTTCTTTGACTTCTTACACGCATTCTAGTTAACCCGGTTGAGGAAGAAAAAGGAATGAGAATTGAATCGGTGAACGCTGAATCAGCACCTGCTGAATTCCACACAAACTCGCCAAGATCTTCAAAATCGTTATCGTTATTAAAGTCAATCCATATCCCGAACCCTTGTTCACGATTAGCAATAGCATTGGATGCAACACGCATATAATATTTTTGACCCTGTGTTACGGTTGTTCTAATTCCGGTGTTGGAATAGGCATTCCTTGGGGCAAACCTTGAACCACAATTTGAACCTCCTGAATTTAAATTGGAAATAGTGTTGAATTGAAAGTCATCGATGTTATCATCAAACACGCAATTTCCTACAGGTGTGCAATATTGTGCAGGTGCAATATGAGCAAGTAGTGATAGAGTTATGAGGGTAATTAATAAACGCATTATTTTCAAAATTTTCAGTAAAAATACAATAAGCAAAGCTTTTAAACTAAAGCCTTAAGCTTTACAATGTAAGACGTGAGTTTTATTTTTTAGTTGGCTGATTTTTTCTTCTTGATAACTCGCTGGTTATTAGGGTTAACTCGCGCCCCATTTGACCTGCAATTGAGGTATTCTCTCGTGCTCTACGAATTAGGTATGGAAGTGTGTCACGAACAGGGCCATATGGAAGATATTTTGAAACATTATAACCTGCATGAGCAAGGTTAAAGCTAATATTATCAGACATACCATAGAGCTGAGAAAAGAATATACCCTTATAAGAATTGTCCAACCCTTTTTCTTGCATCAATTCGCACAGCAATTTAGCACTTTCCTCATTGTGCGTTCCAGCACACAATTCCACCTTTTGGATATTATTCATAATCAACTTTAAAGCTGCGTTGTAATCGTTGTCCGTAGAAAGTTTGCTTGGTTGCATAGGAGTATTATATCCTTTTTGATTTGCTCTTTCATTTTCCTTTTCCAGATATGCGCCTCGCACTATTTTGACTCCAAGGAAAAAATTATGATTGATGGCTTTTTCAATTAAAACTTGGAGATAGTTTAGGCGGTCATGACGATACATTTGGAGCGTTGTATAAACGATTGCTTCTTTGCCATTATACTTTTGCATCATGACTTCAGCCAAACGATCGATAGCTACTTGAATCCAGGTTTCTTCGGCGTCAATATAAATTTTAACGCCATTTTCGAAGGCTTTTGCACAAATGGCTTCTAATCGCTGAATTACTCGATTATATTCTTGTTTCTCTATTTCCTTTAATTCAGTATTTGCTGATACTTTTTCCAATATTGAGAAGCTTGCAATCCCAGTTACTTTCATGCAAGTAGTAGGAACTTTAGCGTGTTTTTTAGCATTTGAAACCAATTGTAATAATTCGTCTCGTACTTTATCAAAATCAGCTTCTTTTGATTGTCCTTCTACGCTGTAATCTAATATTGCTTCAATATTGTTTTTACGCAATGATTCATAGGTGCTGCTGCATTCTTGGATTTTTTCACCTCCACAAAATTGTTTGAAAATTGTTTTTTTAATTATCCATTGAATTGGTAAATGAATTTTTAAAGCGAAAGTGGTTAACCCAGTGAGACTATTCACCAAACCTGGGCTTCCCATCATCTTAAAAATTAAGCTTGTAAACTTTAATTCACCGCTTGATTTTGCTTTAAAGGCAACTTCGGTATTGCTAAACGAAGGAATATTACTCATTTCTTAGATTTAGAATCCCAACAATTCGTCCATAGTTTGTTTGCTAACACTATGGTAATTAGGTCTGGCTTCTTTATAGATTTCCTTAGCCATTGCCATTTTACCGGACTCTTTAAGCGCTGTGTAAGTTGGAGTTAAAAACTTCCTTCTACCAACAGAAATCAAAAAGTCTTTCATTACTTGGTTTGCTGGAACATAATTGTTTTTAATGGTATGCTGAAACCAAGCAGCTAATACTTCAGAATTTCCAGACTTTGTGAATTTGAACGCATTGTCTAGTTCTTTCATTTTGTCAAATGATAATCCCATTGGTAGATTTCTGATAAAGTGCAACCATTCGTGTGAAGTCCAGTCAACTACAGTTAATTTATTAGCAGCTGTTCCTTCTTTCCACGCTTCAATTTGTGCATTTACGAGTTCAAATTTATTGCTGTTTGGAGCTGGTAAATTATCGGGAAGACCTTCACCGTAAATCCAGTTATCTGCGCCAATTGAGTTGTAAGTTGTCGAGTCTAATAGATTAGCTTTCAGATGAATTATAAATGCTTCTGTAGTCATTACTTTAAATGCATTTCCTTGGAAATAATCCTTTAGGAACACATCGAATTTTTCTCTTCCAACCGTATTTTCAACCAATCTTAAAAAGAAATATCCTTTTTCGTATGCAATGTCAGACATTCCATCATCTGGATTACGATCATTTAAATCTAATTTTAAATGTGTGTCTTTAGGTTGGCCATCTTCCATATACCCATCAACCGTTTCTAGTAAGTCTTGGTAACCCAATTGCGCTAACATTTCTGCGTAGTCTTTACCATACAATGATTCCATTATTCTTCTTTCAAAGTAAACGGTAAACCCTTCATTCAACCAGAAATCATCCCAAGTGGCATTAGTAACCAAGTTTCCACTCCAGCTGTGCGCCAACTCGTGGGCAACTAAAGCAGTTAAAGATCGGTCACCAGCGATAATTGTAGGTGTTGCAAAAGTTAGTCTAGGGTTTTCCATTCCACCAAAAGGAAAAGAAGGAGGGAGGATAATCATGTCGTACACTTCCCACTGATATTTGCCATATAGCTTTTCTGCTGCAACCAGCATATCTTCCATTTCCGCAAATTCATAAGCAGCTTTTTCCATTAAGGAAGATTCTGCGTAGATTCCGGTGTGGGCGCCTAGTTTTTTGTAATCAACATCTCCAATAGTCAAAGCCATTAAATAGGCAGGAACTGGTTGTTTCATTGAGAAGGTGTAAACTCCAGATTCATTTTTCTCGGTTGGGTTTTCAGCACTCATCAAAGCAATCATGCCTTTAGGCACGGTGACTTCAGCATTATAGGTAAAGCGAATGCCCGGACCGTCTTGAATAGGAAACCAACTACGCGCTAAAATTGCTTGCGATTGTGTAAATAGAAATGGCGCAGTCTTATTTGCGGTTTGTTGTGGACTTAGCCATTGCACTGCTGCTGCACTTGGATTCGTTTTGTAATCAATTTCTACTTGTTTTGCTTCTTTTGTAAGCTCAACTGTTAAAGGAGCACCTAAGAATTTATCAGTAGCGCCAATTTCGAAATTCGCTGGTTTTCCATCAATGCGAACTGCTAAAATGTCTAAGCTATCTTTTGTATCAAAAATAATTTTAGAAGCCGATGCAGCTCTTTTGATATTGTAAGCAGCTGTCGCAGTTATAGTTTTGGTTTCAAAATCAACCGTTGCTTTCCAATCAAGATGGGTAATTACAGCTTCTTTTGGTTTGGCATAAGTGTGCTTGTCCTCAAAATTCATTGTTTCTTTTTGTATTTCTACTTTATCTTCTTTTACCGGCTTATCTGAGTTGCACGAAGTTAAACCAGTAAATAAAGTTAGGACTAAAACTAAACAGCTTAAATTATTCATTTTCAATTTTTATCAATTCAATTATAGAGCAAAATAACTCTAGATTAACAAAGCGCGAATTTGCGAAATGTTTTTTAATCGTCTGTTATTCAAAGCCAATTTTAGGAAAGTAAATTCCTGACAGTTTTTTAGGCCTAGTTTAATTCAAAACTTTAGGTTTGAAATCACAAAAAAGTAAGGATGAATTCGAACATTGAGGCACAAATAGATCGGTTTAAAATAGGCTTTCCATTTATTAATTTGGACCGACCGGCTGTAATAGGAGATGGAATTCTTTCTTTTTCTGAATCTGAAATAGAGTCTTTGATTAGTTTCTATGACAGGATAAATAAGGATTTTAAGATTTTAAAGTTTGTTCCTGCAAGTGGCGCTGCAACTCGAATGTTTAAGGATTTATTTGCTGGTATTAATGAGTTGGAAAATGGTAAGTCTTTAAATACTGGAGCCAAAAAATTTATCGATAACCTTTCAAGTTTTGTTTTTTATCGAGAACTCCAAGAGCTTTTGGAAAACATTGAAGATGCAATTGCAAACTCAAATCAAACAACAATCCAACTAATCATTTTAAAAACCTTGTTAGCTGCTGAAGGCCTTGGGTTTGGGATTAAACCAAAAGGCGCTATTCCATTTCATAAGGTTAATGGTATTGGCGAGACTCCTGTTTATGATCACCTTTTGGAAGGAATTTCCTACGCATCTCTAGGAAATAAGGTTCAGATACATTTTACTATTTCTAATGAGCACGAAGAATTGTTTAATGAATTAGTCGACAAATATTTACGTCATTTTCCGAGTGTTGATTTTAACATTCACTTTTCAAATCAATTAGAAGAAACGAATACCGTGGCGGTAAATTCGGATAACGTTCCGGTCAAAATTGAAGGTGAGTTTTTTATGCGGCCAGCTGGTCACGGGGCGTTGTTAGAAAACTTGAATACGCTTCAAGCAGATTTAGTATTTGTTAAAAACATTGACAATGTTGTAAAGCCAAATCTAGAGCCTGAGAATTCTAGGTACAAAAAACTATTGGGAGGGTTATTACTAAAAAAGAAGAAGGATATTTTTCAGCTTCTAGAAGAATTGGAGTTGGGCAATTCTGAAGCTGCTAGTAATTTTGTAAAAGAGGAGCTAGGGCTACATATGGATAACGTTGAAGAATTGCAACTTTTTTTGAATCGACCAATTCGAGTTTGTGGAATGGTTGAAAATACAGGCGAACCTGGTGGTGGTCCATTTTGGGTTAGGAATAATAACGGAAAAGTTTCCTTACAGATTGTAGAGAAAGCTCAAATTGATACTAGTAATTCAGAACAAAAAGAAATACTGCAAAGAAGTACTCATTTTAATCCGGTGGATCTTGCATGTTGGGTTACGGATTATAAGGGAAATGCCTTCGATTTGCTGAAATATCGCGATGATGAAACGGGCTTTATAACAGAAAAATCGTTCCGAGGTGAAACTATAAAAGCTATGGAGCTTCCGGGGCTTTGGAATGGTGCTATGGCAGACTGGATTACGTTTTTTGTTGAAGTTCCATTGCAAACTTTTAATCCGGTTAAAACGGTATTGGATTTATTAAAACCAAACCATTTAGACTAGAACATAGTATTTTCATTATTAGGTTGATAGTCGTCCGGATCTACCTCTTCCTTTATTTCTGGCTTTGGTTCGCTGTCTTTGTTGGGTTTTAAAATTTCTACTTCTGTGACAAAATATTTTGTATCGCCAAAGAAGGACCATTGATGGAATTTTTCATCGTAAAATAGTTTCACTCGTTTTTGCTCGTCCGCAGCTTTACTTATGCTGTTTAAAACCACTTCATTTTCTCTTTTAACCGAAAAGTCCCATATGGTTGAAGCCAGTTCTCCCTCAGCTCCAGCAGTTACTCCTCCGGTATGTAGCTGACCTTCGTGTGTTTTAAATACAACGCCACGGTTACTCATTTTTATTATTGTTCCTACGCGATATCCACTGCTGTAGGAAGCGAAAAATAAATAGTAGACTCCTCCGCTAAGGGCGAGAAGTAGGATAAAAACAAAAATTATTTTAAATTTTTTCATTCAGTTCTTTGAGAAAGGAGACGAGTTTTTGAGTAGCTAAGCCTCGATGACTAATTCTGTTTTTAGTTTCAGTGCTCATTTCAGAAAAGGTTTCAGAAAATCCTTTGGGTTTGAAAATGGGGTCATATCCAAACCCTCCTTCCCCCAAGATTTTTTCGGTAATTACGCCTTCAATAATACCCTCAAACAATTTTAAATGACTTTCTGAAAGTTTTAGAGCGATTACAGTTTTAAATCTTGAGCTTCGATCAGTATGACCCAACAGATTTTTCAGCAACAGATTTACGTTATCGCTAAACGAACAATCAGGGCCTGCGTATCGGGCACTGTAAACTCCCGGAGCTCCATTTAAGGCAATTACTTCTAATCCTGTATCATCGGCAAAAACAGGTTTGTTGAAACGCTCGAAAATATACTCTGCTTTTTGCAGTGCATTGCCTTCAATCGTAGGCTGTGTTTCTGGGATGTCTCCGCTAAAGCCAATATCGTTTAGGCTCAGTATTTTAAAACTTGATCCAATAATAGCTTGAATTTCTTCCAGCTTATGTTTGTTGTTTGTGGCAAAAATGAGTTCCATAATACGCGTTCAAAGGTATATTTTTGAAAGATGGACTTTCCTGTTTATTTGAAATTTGAAAACGAGAAACATTTTTTCAAGATTTTGTCTGACTCTGAATTTGAGGAAATTACCGTAATTGGAAACAAATACGATATCTTTCTTTTTAAAGCAGAAATTTACCCCGATAAAGTGCGGATTCAGGAGATGATCAAAAATGAAAATAACTATTGGGTGCCTATCGCGGAGGAGGAATACCTTAAAATAAGATCTTTAAAGCTGGACTAATCGTTTTTGAAAATCATTTCTTGGTGAGGAATATCATCTTCTAAGTACTTCTTGCCAGTGGAATAAAAGCCAAGATCGGAATAGAATTTATCCAAATATTGTTGAGCAGAAATTTTTAACGTGCAGGCGTCAAATTGTTCATTGAAGTCTGCAATAGCTGTTTGCATAATATCAATTCCAAAACCGTTTTGTCTTTCTGACTTATGCACAACAACACGACCAATTTTTACAATGTTATTTACTGGAAGGAGCATTCTTAAATAGGCTACAATCGCTCCGTTTTTTCTAACTAAATAGTGCATTGAAAGCTGATCTAAATTATCGCATTCTTGATAAGGGCAATTTTGTTCCACAACAAAAACCTCGGTGCGCAGTCTTAATATTTCATATAAGTCTTCTTTTGATAATTCGGCGTAAGTGTACTTTTCAATCATTAGTTCACTTTTTTAAGTTGCGCATTTTCGGTATAAACTAGATATGCTTCTACTGGTTTATTAACCATTACTTCTAGGTTGTTTTTGTATTCTAAAATTTGTTTTTCATGCGCTAGTTCAGGCGTCCCCGTTTTATAGTCAAAAAGAATATTTTTTTCACTTCCAAGAATGACGCAGTCGGGCCGAATAATTTTCCCGTTTGAAGCAATCATATCGCGTTCAAGATACCTTTTGCCGGGTGAGTCAAAAAGCTTCCTAAAAGTTTTATGCTCAAACAAGGCTTTAAATTCAGATTCAATTTTTAGCTTGGTATTAGCCTCAATGTTCATTAAAGACAGCCTTGGCTCAAGTTGCTCTGCATATTGACTGGAATTTACTATTGAACGCAATAACTCATGCACTAAGTCTCCATAAGCTGATGGGGATAAACTTGAGGAATCATTCCTGAAAACTGGCGCAAATGCAATGTTTTCCAACCAGTTTTCGCAATATATTTTTTCTAAAAAAACAGACTGCTTTAACGGTGAATCAACTTCTTTTCTGCGTTCTGGCGGAGCCAAAACGCCCAATTCAAGCGAATTTTTTTCTTTATTGAATTCAGAATACTCCTCTAATATTGGCTGATAAACTGACCGCATGTCTGTTTTCGACCGTTTATATTCATGCGCAATAATAAACAGCGCGTTTTCTGCTCTAGTAAATGCAACGTAGTACGTGTTAATTGTATCGAGCCAAGTTTTAGATTTTTCAAAGTTATAAATCTCCGAGAATTTAGTGCGTTCAAGAGTGGAAGAAGAATTAATTAAACCGAAAGGCAAACCAACATCTAGATAATTGGAATTCACCCATAGCTTCGTGTCTGATTTTACCACAGTATTGGCAAAAGGAAAAATAACGGCCGGAAATTCAAGCCCTTTTGCTTTGTGAATGGTCATGATTTTTACAGCTTCCATATTCTCAGGTAGTGCCAGACTTGTTTTTTCTCCTTTTAGCTCTATCCATTTTATGAATTGAGACGCTGTTTTTGCTGGGTACTTTTTGGAGTATTCTAGTGTTTTTTCCAGCAGTAAGATTACATAGGGAGAAGGATGGTTAGATAATCCAAACATTCTAGCAAGTCCCATTATTTGCTGGTAGATGGTTAAGCCCTCTATTTCTTCAGTTTTATAATCGATTCCCAAAGAAGAAAGCATTAGGTTTAAATTAATGTCTGATTTATCTTCCGCAACACTGCTTAAAAATTCATGCAAATCCTCCTGAGTGATTTTCCCTAGTTTACTTAGTAAAAGGATTATTTGAATCGATAAATTGGTTTTTGTCGTTTGCTCATCTTTGGTAAGGTTGCGGGATAGTTGCGCATGCTTGAAAGCAGTATGCAATAAAAGTGAACTTGGATGGCTAAAGAGCAGTAAGCCTTCGCTAGTTACAATGTCAATTTTTGGTGCTAGATACTGACTCAAAGCGCTTATTTGCTTATTGCTTCTACAAAGAATAGCAATGTCTCCTTTTTGATAACCTTTATTAAGCAAATCCTGAATTCTAGCGAAAACAGCATTCAATAAACGCTCTTCTTGAGTTACAGATTCTTCCAATTCAGGTTCTTCACCTTCTACAGGAATTAGCTCGTAATTGATATAACCGCTTACATCTTTTAGCTGCGGTTCTTGCTCAACAGATTGATAAACATCTGCTATCAATCCTCCTTTTATTTTAGCCAATTTCGAAAAGAAATTGTTGTTGAATTTTACAATTTCGGCACTCGATCGCCAATTGGAGGTTAAAGTCTGATTATTGATGTATTGTTCCAACAGCTTACTTCTTTCCAAAGTCAGTTCATCTGCGTTAGGGTCAGTTATTTTAGGCAGGTAAACAAACTGGTCAGCATCACCACCCCGCCACCTGTAAATAGCTTGTTTGGCATCACCTACAATAAGACTATTCCCCAGTGTTGATAATCCATTTTCAACGAGCGGCAATAAATTATGCCATTGCATTTTGCTGGTATCTTGAAATTCATCCAATAAAAAGTTTCGGTAGCGATTCCCTAATCGCTCATATATATAGGGCGATGGTTCATTGCGCACAACATTTGCGATGTTCTTGTTAAAGGTGCTAATGGGAATTACGTTGAGTTCTTCCGTTAGTAATTTGAACTTTTTTCTGACTTCAGAAAGTAAACCTACTCCGTGAATGTTTTTTAATAGCGCCTTTAGTAAAATCCATTTTTCAACTTCTCGATCACCAAATTCTAATCCTTTGTTGATAATATGAATGAACTCTTCTTTACTGGCTTCAATCTTGTTTTTTTGATCTGTAGGAGCGCCTCCTTTGGACCAGTCCTCTTTATCTAGCATTGTAAGAATCGCCGGATTTGGAAACTTTTCTAGTGTCGATTCTTGAAGAATTCTAAGGAATATGGTCACGCTATTTTTTCCACCAAAATAATTATCTGAATCAATATCGTGATTTCTCAGCACGTCATATCCAGTTTTAGCTATCGCTTTTGCTTCGGTCTCGATTATGGAAATTCTTTTTCTTATGTTTTTAAGGATATTCTTAAAGTCTGAAAGCTCTAATTCACTCAGCTGATCGATTAAATACTGATCGTTTTCATTTAAAGTGATTTTGGAAAAGTCAATAAAATGTCTTTTAATGTTCCAACTTTTATCTTCATTGAGTTGCGAAATAAGGAAGTCAGTAAGCCACTCGGCAAGCAAGTCGTTTGTGGCAGATTCTTCAAGTAAATTATTTATCGCTTCTTCTAATAATTCAAGCTCATCTAACTCAACTTCGGCACTAGACGATACCCCTAAATCTTGCGCGAAAGTTTGGATCAGTCGATAATTGAATTTATCAATGGTACTCACAGAAAAACTCGAATAGTTATGCAGGATATATTTCAGTAACTTTTCTGACCGTTTTTTTATTTCATCTTCTGAGAGTTTTAGTTTTTTTGATGCGCAGAGCGATTCAAGTAATGCTAAGTTCTTCCCAGAAATAGGTCCATTGGCGAATGCATGCAAGCTATCCAAGATCCTGTCTTTCATTTCTTGTGCTGCTTTATTAGTAAAGGTTAGCGCCAGTATATTTCTCACCAACTCTGGCTTATCTGATATTAAAGCAAGTGTTAAAAAATCCTTTACTAGAGTAAAAGTTTTACCTGAACCTGCCGATGACTTGTATACTGATAGCTGCATTTGAACGATAAATTGATCGTCCGCTAATATAAGTTTTCTAGCTGTTCAAATTCATTAATTTCGTTTTCTACTCAATGAAAAATTTAAGTCTATTCTTATTATTTTTATCGGTAACGCTCAGTTCGAAAGGTCAAGAGGCAATTACCACTTTTGGCATTACTTATAAGCCAATGTTGTCAGGTGGATTTATAAATGAAAGTGATAACGTTACAAGCGAAAGTGGTGTGGAGTATTTAGTTCCAAAGCAATTTGGATACAACCTTGGAATGGTTATTCGCAAGGGTTTTAATAGAACTTTTAGCTTAGAAACAGGGATTACCTATACGCAGAGAAATTTTTCGCTTCAGTTAACTGAGGAAGATAGAAATTTTGACTTCAAACAAGATTTTGGAGTTGTTGGTTATGAAATACCAGTTCTAGGCCTAGTTTATATCCAGCTGGATCAACGAATTTTCATGGATGCCTCGTTTGGCGGGGGATTGGATATTTTCCCCAGTGATGTAGCCTTGTTTTCAGAAGGAAATCAAGTTATAATGGAAGGTCGCAGAAATAGTTGGATAGTAGCTTTTTTATCGGCGAATATTGGTTGGGAGTATCGGACTCCTAAATCGGGAATTTTTTATATTGGAGGAACTTTTCACCGGCCATTTATTCCTATTTATAGTTTCTTAATGGAATACGATTACGATGCCCAAGATCCTCTTGTTGAACCTGTTCGATTGAATCAAATCGTAAATGGCAACTACTTAACTCTTGATTTTAGATATTTCTTTCATGAAGACCCGGAAAAAAAAATAAAAAGAAAGAAGAAAAGATAGTTTAGCTTTTTTTCCAAAAGAAAGGAGTCAAAAGCACTAAAACGGTAAACAACTCTAAGCGACCTAATAGCATAAGAAACGATAAAAACCACTTGCCAACTGAAGGAATACTAGCGTAACTGTGAACGGGTCCCACATCACCAAGACCAGGTCCAATATTGCCAATACAAGCTATTGAAGCGCCAATTGCGGTTTTGAAGTCTAAACCCAAACTAGCCATAAATACTGCTCCAAAAATGAAAATAATCAAGTACAACAAGAAGAAAGAAAGTACATTGAAAACTATATCATTTGAAACTGCCTTATTGTTGAGTTTTACTGGTATAATTGCGGAGGGGTGAATTAGTTTTTTGAGTTCTAGAATACTGTTTTTAAGTATTACTAAATGCCTGACAACTTTAACTCCGCCTGAGGTGCTTCCCGCAGATGCTCCCATAAACATTAACCAAAAGAAAATTACAGTTACTACCGGAGTCCAAGTTGTGTAATCGGCAGTTACAAAACCTGTTGTAGTTCCAATAGCAAGAACCATGAAAAACCCTTCAGTTATTGCTGATGAAATACTGTAATCATTTAGTGTATAAATTAAAACCGACACCATTAAGCTACTTCCGATAGCCGCTAATGCGTAATACTTGAATTCTTCATTATTTACAAGTCGTTTAAAATTCCCTTTTAAAGCGAAATACGTCACCGTAAAATTTACCCCTGCAACAAACATGAAAATGGTAATTATCCAATGTATGTAAAGCGATTCATAGTGCGCAATACTTGCGTTTTTTGTGGAAAAGCCTCCAGTAGAAACGGTTGACATTGCATGATTAATTGCATCAAATATTGTCATCCCTCCAACTATTAAAAGCACAGTTTGCAGCCCAGTTAATAGCACATAAATTGCCCAGAGTCGCTTTGCAGTTTCTTTAATTCTAGGGTGTAATTTGTCGGCACTTGGACCTGGAGACTCTGCTACAAAAAGCTGCATTCCGCCAATTCCAAGAATAGGCAATATGGCAATAGTAAGAACGATAATGCCCATTCCTCCAATCCAATGCGTTATTGAGCGCCAGAACAAAATGGACTTAGGTAAAGTTTCTATTTCATTCAATATCGTTGCTCCAGTTGTCGTGTATCCAGATATTGTTTCAAAAAAGGCATCAGTAAATAGAGGTATATATCCTGAGATGAAATAGGGGAGAGAGCCTGTGAAAGCTAACATGAGCCAACCCAATGTTACAATAAGGTAACCTTCTCTTTTTTTAATTACTTTTTGATGCTTGCGAGTAATGAAAAGCAGTATTGAGCCTAATCCAAAACAGACTAAACCCGATTTAATGAAGGCGTAAATTACAGGTTCACCATAAATAATGGAAACAGGAATACACAGCAACATAAATAATCCATTGATGGCCGAAAGCAATCCAAGCACATTGAGGACAACTCCCCAATTTAGCAACGTATTATTTGAAAAAAGCTTCAACTTTCTTAACTGAGCCTGGAAGGCAAAAAACAATTAATTTATCGTGGGGCTCAGCCTTAAATTCGCCCATAGTAATCAGGGTTTTCCCTTTTCGAACAGCTCCTCCGATTACGGCAGATTTTGGGAAATTCAATTCTCGAATACTCTTACGCGTAATTTTAGACCCTGGCATTACTTCGTAATCGTAGATCTCAGCATTTAGGCCCCTGAGCATTGTTGAGCTAATCACATTTCCTTTCCTGACATATTGGAATATGCTACTAGCAGCAATTATTTTTTTATTGATAAATACATCAATTCCAACCGTTTTGGACAGATGTATGTATTCCATGTTTTCTACTAACGCAATGGTTTTTGCGACACCATGCGCTTTGGCTACTAAACAGGACATGATATTGGTCTCACTGTTTCCGGTAACTGCTATAAAAACACCCATTTGTTCGATGTTTTCTTCTTCAAGAAGCTCTACATCTCTGCAATCGCCATTAATAACTAGAACATTGTTTAATTGATCAGCTAGCTCAAAAGCTTTTTCCTTGTCTTGTTCAACCAACTTTACATTATAGTCTTTACATAACGCTTTGCACGTTTTAACTCCAATCTTACTGCCGCCTAATACCATTACATTTTTAAATGCAACCGACTTATTTCCAGTGAGGTTAAGGACAGGTTGAATGCCTTCTTTTTGAGCAATGAAATAACAATCATCTCCTTTCTGTATCAAAGTATCCCCCCTAGGGATAATTGTTTCACCGTTCCGATGCAGAGCAACCGCCATGAAATTTAAACTTGGGTTTAAATCAGCAGCTTGACGAATGGTTTTTTGAATTATTGGAGCTTTATCTCCTAGGTGAATTCCAATTAGATTTAATTTACCTTTTTCAAACTGAAAAGCATCTGTAAAGGCCGACTGTTTTACTAAAAACTCGATTTCTTCCACCGCAAGTTTTTCAGGAGAAATCAAAGAGTCAATTCCTAGAGTGTCAAACTTTAGACGATCGTAATTGGTAATTAACTCAGTATTGGAAATACGCGCAATAGTTTTCTTTGCGCCAAGTCTTTTTCCTAATATTGAAATTGTAATATTTGTGGTTTCTGAATCTGTCGCCGCAATTAAAAGGTCGGCATTTTTTATACCGGCCTCTTCCAAAATAGCTACAGAAGTTGCATCCCCTCGAAAGATAAGTACATCAGTATGAGATTCCGCATATTTGAGACGCTTCTTATCAAGATCAACCAAGATAATGTCTAGCGATTCGTTAGAAAGAAGTTTAGCTAAGTGAACACCAACTTCACCAGCACCAGCAATAATAATTTTCATTTAGCTTTCTTCAATTGTGCTGCAAATCTAAATGGTTTGTTTGTTTTCAATACTTTATCGACGAAATAAGTTTTTAAATTTTACACCCTTTAAAGGGCAAAATGAAAATTGCAAAAACACCTGTTGTCAACGATTCATTTATTAGTTGAGTTCCATTTCGTTTTAAACACCTTAGAGCACTATATAAAGGTTTAATGATTTCACGAAACACTGAAATAAAAAAAGCCTCTCGAAATTCGAGAGGCTTTTTTTAAAGCAAATATTTCTGAATTCCTATTTGGAGAATTTGTAATATTCTGTGCCAAAAGTTGCAATATAAACTCCTGACTGTAATTCGCTAATATCGTGAGAATAGATCGTATTTGAAGGTACTTCAAATGAAGTTGAAACTACTTTTCCTGTTAAATCAAATATTTTCAAATCTGAAACCGTTTTACCCGTTGTAAAAGTCAATTCAGTACTAGAAAAACCAATGAATGAAGAGATTTTTTGAACATTCTCAATAGAGACGTTGTCTTCTGGACGAACTATTACTTCATATGTGCTACAAGCGGTATCATTTGCTGTTGAACCACCCATACTTCCCTTAGACCAGAACACAGGCCAAGCACATATTTCGGCTCCTGCAACAGGTGTAGGAAATAGCTGATCTTTCTTTATAATAAGTTCTGCAGTATTGTCACCTGCTAGTGGAGTAACATTTTTAGCTACTACCACTCCATAAGTACCTGCAGGGGTTCCGTTAATCGAAACTGCAAAAGCTATAGAGTCTGTGATGTCAATAAATCTACTTCCATGATTCTTAAATAATACACCTAGATAAACGGTATCATTTGTAAAGATGGTGTCATTTGTAACTGCTGCCCAACCAGTGTCAACTTTTGATTTTACAATGATGCTTTCCACACCCAAATCTTGAGCTGAAATATTCATGGCGAAGATTACGCCCAACGTGAGTAAACATATTTTTTTCATAGTTTTTTATTTTATATTTTCATCAAATGTAGTTACTTAGTTCGTTGAAACCATCAATTATAATAAACTCATTACAAAAGGTTTATAAAGTTAAAGTTTATCTCCACAATTTGAACAGAATTTTTGGTTTGGCTCTATGGTAGTTTTTTTGCATGAATTGCATTCTTTTAATCCTTCCTTAGGTTTAGCTTCAATTTGTTCTGTTGGTGCTTGTAAATTCAAGGATACAATTCCTGTAGCTATTATTGCATAAGCTATTATCATTGCAAAGGCAGCAATAGACTGCCCTAAGGTAGTTTGCGGAGCAATGTCGCCATATCCAACTGTTGTCATCGTTACAATCGCCCAATAAATACTCCTAGGAATACTGGTAAACCCATGCTCTGGACCTTCGACCAAAAACATTAATGTACCAATGAGAATATTAATACTCAAAACAACACCAAAGAAGACGGTAATTTTTTGTCGATTTAACCGAAAGCCCTCTAAAAGAGCAGTTGCCTGACCTACATACGTAGAAAGACCTAATATTCTGAAGACTCTAAGTAACCTAAAAGTCCTAATGGTTTGCAGGTAATGAGAACCGGTCATAAAAATACCGAGATATGTTGGTAGAATGGAGAGTAGGTCTATGATGCCAAAAAAGCTAGTAATATATTTTAATGGATTTCTGGCCGAATAAACTCTTAGTAAATATTCGACACTAAAAAAAAATGTGAAGCCCCATTCTAAACTGGTTAAAATAAATCCATATTTGTTTGCAATAGAACCAACGCTATCGATCATTAATACAGCAACACTAGCTAGTATAAAAAACAATAAAATAATATCAAAAGCCTTTCCCGCTGCTGTTGTGTGGCCGAAAATTATTTCGTGAATTTTATTTTGTAATTGCGTTGTTTCTCGTTCCTTCATAATGGAAGCGCAAGTATAATGAAGTTCATTAAATGGGAATGAAACCTTTGAGATGAAAAAAGGGACCTAAGGGTCCCTTTTAAATGCGGAATTAATAAATTATTAACTACAAAAACAAATTACTCCGCAAGTACCATTACCTTGTTTTTCAGCACCTCAACTACTCCGCCTTGTACTTCAAAAGATTGCTCACCTGCTGTTGTTGTAACAATAATATTGCCTTTTTTGAGAGCAGCAATCATTGGAGCGTGGTTATTCATTACTCCAAAAGAACCATCTTTTCCTGGAAAATTTGCGAGTGAAGCCTCACCACTGAAAATACTCTTATCTGCTGTTAATATTTCTATTTCCATAATTAAATATGCTAGTTAGCGTATAAACGACTAGTCCATTGCAAGCATTTGCTCTCCTGCTTCAATAGCCTCTTCAATGCTACCTTTCAGGTTAAATGCTGCTTCTGGGTATTTATCAACTTCACCGTCCATAATCATATTGAAACCTTTGATTGTTTCATCGATAGAAACAAATACTCCAGAAAGCCCAGTAAACTGCTCTGCTACGTGAAATGGCTGAGATAGAAAACGTTGAACTCTACGCGCTCTATGAACTGCTAATTTATCTTCTTCAGATAATTCGTCCATACCTAGAATCGCAATAATATCTTGAAGTTCTTTATATCGTTGCAAGATTTCTTTTACTTTCTGAGCGCATTTGTAATGCTCTTCTCCCACGATTTCTTCAGTAAGAATTCTAGACGTAGAATCTAACGGATCTACTGCTGGGTAAATTCCAAGTTCCGCGATTTTTCTTGAAAGTACAGTTGTTGCATCAAGGTGAGCAAAGGTAGTAGCCGGTGCAGGATCTGTAAGGTCATCTGCTGGTACATATACCGCCTGAACCGAAGTAATAGATCCGTTTTTTGTTGACGTAATACGTTCTTGCATAGCTCCCATTTCCGAAGAAAGAGTAGGTTGATAACCTACTGCAGAAGGCATACGACCAAGAAGTGCTGAAACCTCTGAACCTGCCTGAGTAAAACGGAAAATGTTATCGATAAAGAAAAGTATATCTCTACCCGCTCCACTTGCATCGCCATCTCTATAATATTCAGCCAGAGTAAGTCCTGATAAAGCCACACGAGCACGTGCTCCTGGAGGTTCGTTCATTTGGCCGAATACGAAAGCGGCTTTTGATTGTTTCAGTTGGACTGGATCTACCTTAGAAACATCCCAACCGCCTTTTTCCATTGACTCCATGAAAGCGTCACCGTATTTGATAATACCTGATTCTAACATTTCACGTAATAAATCGTTTCCTTCACGAGTTCTTTCTCCAACACCAGCAAATACTGAAAGACCATCATGTCCTTTTGCAATGTTGTTAATCAGTTCTTGAATAAGCACTGTTTTACCAACACCTGCTCCACCAAATAATCCAATTTTACCACCCTTAGAATAAGGCTCAATTAAGTCAATTACCTTTATTCCAGTAAATAACACTTCTGATGCTGTAGATAAATCTTCAAACCTAGGAGCTTCTCTGTGGATTGGACTGCCGTTTGTTTTGTCAATTGGACCAATACCGTCAATGGTATCACCCACAACATTAAAAAGACGCCCATTTATTTCGTCGCCTATAGGCATCTTTATTGCAGCGCCCGTGGCAGTTACTTCTAAACCTCTACGAAGACCATCAGTGGCCTCCATAGAAATGGCTCTAATGGTGTCTTCTCCAACGTGCTTTTGACATTCAAGAACAATTTGAGCTCCAGTTTCTGTAGTTACGGTAAGCGCATCGTATATATTCGGAAGTTCAGCGCCTTCTGAATTAAATATTACGTCGATTACGGGTCCGATTATTTGTGATATTTTCCCTACTTGTGTAGACATTTTAAATGGAATAAATAGTTAAAAATCCGTGTGTTAAAATCAGCGGCAAAAGTATAAAATCCAAACCTAAAATTTAAAGGACTTTCAATATTTATATATGTCTATTTTTGCGGACTAATTTATTGATGTTAATTACTTTATTATAGTTCTGTAAATCAGTATTATATGTAATTTGTATCGTTAACAAATAACATTACTTTAAGATTTGAAAGTCTACTCGAATATTGAAGAATTTGAGCCAAGGGAGAATTTAGTAGCCACAGTAGGTACTTTCGATGGTGTTCATCTTGGCCATTCTTACATTTTAAATTGTCTCAAAGCCGAGTCAGAAAAAATTAATGGAGAGTCGGTTTTATTGACTTTTTATCCACACCCAAGGATGGTGTTATTCCCAGAGAATAACGATTTGAAAATGCTGAACACGCAAGAGGAGAAAATTGAATTGTTGGACCGGTCTGATTTAGATCATTTGATTATTCACCCTTTTAGTCGAGAATTTTCAAGATTAAATTCAGTTGAATTTGTTAGAGATGTCTTGGTGAATCAAATTGGAATTTCAAAACTTATAATTGGTTACGATCATCATTTTGGAAGAAACCGTGAAGGAACTTTTGAGGACTTGTTAGAATTAGCAAATTTATACGACTTTGAAGTTGAGCAGATAGAAGCGCAGGAATTTAAGGACACTCAAGTAAGTTCAACAAAGATTAGAACTGCGATTGAGGAAGGCGATATGAAAACGGCCAGACATTTTTTGGGCTATCCTTTTATGATTTCGGGTAAAGTTGTTCGAGGTGCTGGTATTGGCCGCACTCTTGGTTTTAAAACAGCTAATATTGGAATAAAGGATCGCTTTAAAATAATTCCAGATAATGGCGTTTATGCTGTACTTGTAAATATCAAGGGAACGAGTTATAAAGGAATGTTGAATATCGGAGTTCGACCTTCTATAAAAGATGCTGGTGGGCGGTCAATAGAGGTGCATATTTTTGAAATGGATGAAGATTTGTATGGTCTTGAAATAAGTGTAAGTTTATTAGAGAAAATTAGAGAGGAAAAGAAATTTGAAAACATTGATTTACTTAAGCAACAATTGGAATTTGACAAAGCGAAATGCGAAGCTATTTTATCTTAGTGCGCTAGCATTTCTCCTTTCAATTCAAAGCTTTGGGCAAGAATTACTTACCCTCGATCAACTCGACACGGTAAGGGTGTTTACTTCAATAGAAGAGGCTACTAAGCGACCCCTAGAGGTATATCGTCTTGAGCTGAAAAAAGAGAAGCTAAAAGAAATTCCTTCTGAGATTTATCAATTTCAAAACCTGCAATACCTAGACCTTTCCAAAAATAAAATAGACACTTTTCCTGCTCAATTGGCTGAGCTTACTTATTTGCAGGTTCTTAATTTGAGCAGAAATGAACTGAATTATTTGACAGAAGCGATAGGAAACTTAACCAACCTTATTGTTCTTCGAGCTGGTAATAATTATTTATGGGAAATTGACAAATCCATAGGGAATTTAAAAAGACTGGAAATACTAGATTTATGGGCTAATCGATTAATAATTCTACCAGAGACCCTGCAAGATTTAAAGACTCTAAAAGAGATTGATATGCGGGTTAATCCTGTGAAACGCGAAGTTCAAGAAGAACTTCAGGAGTACCTGCCCAATTGTGTAATGCACTTCTCAAATGACTGCAATTGTTATTAGGATAAGAGATGTAGTAAATCGCACTTGTACCTATGATTTGTTTTTCATTTGTATCTTTACTTCGAAGTGAAAAAGTATACTTTCATATTTATTGCGGTTTTGTTATCTCAATTTGTTGATGCCCAACATTTTGATAAACAGCAGTATTGGAAAAAGTATCGTCATGAATTAATTGGGGGTATTGGACTTTCAAATTATTTAGGTGAATTAGGCGGAGGGTCTGGAGAAGGTAAACCTTGGCTATTGGATATGGAGTTTTCTCAATTTAGAGTCTGTTATGGTTTATCGTACCGATTCAATATTGCGTATAGGTCTGCCCTTAGGGTTTCTGGTTTTTATGGAAATGTCAGAGGTTCTGACGCACTTTCGGGTGATGTAACAAGAAAATATAGAAATCTGTCATTTCAGTCTAAAATTTATGAAGGAGGATTTCTCTATGACTTTTATATTCTAAGAGCAAAACCGGGCCATTTGTACAATATCAAGGGCATTCAAGGAATGCGTTCCTTTCCCATAGAAGTTATTGCATATGGCGGGGCGGCTTTCTTCTATTTCAATTCAACAGCCGATGGAAATGCTCTACTGCCTTTGCGCACCGAAGGTCAGGGGCTTGAAGGAGGATCTGCTCCATACGCTCCATTTTCTATTTCTTTTCCAGCTGGTATTCAAGTGAATTATACCTATAAAATGTGGTTGAAGTTTGGGTTAGATTTTAGTTACCGATATACGCTAACTGATTACATTGATGATGCTAGCACGGTATATTATGATAATGCAAAATTGAGTCAAGAGCTTGGTGCAGCATCAGCTCAATATGCTGATAGAACGGATAGAAGTAATCCGGACTGGAGTTCTAAAGGAGCTCCTAGAGGAAACCCAAAGAATAATGATCACTACTTTAGTATTTCAGCTATTGTGAGTTACAATTTTGGTAATTTGGTGAGCAAAAAGACAAAGCGACCGGGAGGAAAGCATTCCTTTAAAAAACGAGGAAGTAGGGCTAAATTCTAACTCCTTCTTACTTTAACTTTTCATTGTTTTTATGTCGATCTTTATCCCGTTTCGTTTTGTTATCCATGCGTTTTTCGAAGGCCTTTGTAAGGTCAATTCCAGTTTGGTTTGCCAGACAAATTAGCACGAACAATACATCTGCAAATTCTTCTCCTAAATCTTTGTCCTTGTCGGACTCTTTTTCACTTTGTTCACCGTATCGCCGGGCTATAATCCGCGCAACTTCTCCAACTTCTTCAGTTAACTGAGCCATATTGGTCAGTTCATTAAAGTACCGAACACCAATGGTGTTTATCCATTCATCAACCGTTTTTTGTGCTTCTTCTATTGTCATTTTATAGCGTTTAATTGTTCGGCAATCGATTTTGCAATAATAGTTCTACCATTTTGATTGTAGTGTTCTGTTGGGAAGTCTCGATCAGTAAAATCCATATGGTCAACCTTTTCAAGGTTATCCACTACCCAGACATTTTTCTTAGGAAAATGGTACCGATTTATGAGAAAATCACGATTTGCGCTCATTAAATCAGTCAGTTCAGTCCCTATTAGCGTTTGAGCTTCTTGAACATCTTCGGGTAGTATGTGAAATATTAAGTTAAGTTCTTTCAGTTTTGCTAGTTCTACAATTTTGTCAAAATCTCTTAGCCTAAGATGTTCTTCATCGATTACAAAAGCGTAACTCTTAATATAGTGATCTGCCAATTGCCTTTTAGGGTTTCTCCAATCACCATACTTTTCTACCGCACACCAATTTTCTATATTGTTTTTAGGGAAATCATAAGGGAGTTTCCAATTGGAAAAGTACTCGAATCGTTTTTTTTCTAATTCCCTTTTAGTTTTTATTGGATAGTTTTTTAACGCAACATTTAATCGCGCCATCAGAGGCGGATTTGGCTTATACAACGCAGCGAACTGTTGTAATGCATTTTCATTAATATCAGTTAACCACTCGGGACTAAAGCTTCTTATGTTCATAGCCACAATAATTCCTTCAATTTGATGCTTCGGAATGTGCTTAATCAATTCTTTGAATACTCCAGCATGGTGCGCTCCTTCTGCAATAGATTTAATACTTTTATCACAGTAGTTCATTGCTAAAATACTAACCCTAGTGGTGTCTGCATCATTAATTGGGTCAAACGTATAATCGCTACTTGCTGAAAAAAACAAGTAATCAGCGTTTATGGAATGATTTAATCTGGATAGCAGTATTCCTTCTTTTTTTAAAAAATTATAATGAAAATAGCGTTTGTAGATAAGTGCCGTAGCACTTATAATAATAGCTATAAGCAATAGACGAAGGGCTATTTTTTTTGCTATTTCCATTAGAATTGAAAATAGATAAAAGGGTGATTCGTAGTTCCCGAAAACGAAAGGATGAAAAAGAGAACAACAGCGTAACCGGACCAACGAATAACAAAAGGTGTTCTATCCAAAAGTTGATTAATTTTTTCTTTTCTGAATACTACTTCTAGCAGAACAAAAAGTGCAAATGCCAAGATGAGTTCAATAGGAGTTTCTATGATTTTAGGTGCTTTTGAAATGTTCACACCTAAAAGGACATCCCATGCATTATTTAAATCACTTGCTCTAAAGAATAGCCAAGCAAATGAAACCACTAGGTAAGTTTTAAGCCAGTAAATCGGTTTTAAAAAGGGGCTATTTGGGAGGCGAACAAACCGCTCCAACAGATAGAAAACTCCGTGAATCGCTCCCCAAATTAAAAAGGTGTAATTTGCACCATGCCAAATTCCGCTTAAAATAAATACCACAAGAATATTGCGAATCCAAATGAACTGATTCACCTTGCTCCCGCCTAGTGGAACAAAAACATAATCTCTAAACCAAGTGCTTAAACTAATGTGCCATCTTCTCCAAAAGTCTTGAATCGAATTAGCAAAATAGGGGGTTTTGAAATTCGTCATTAATTCAACGCCCATGCATTTAGCTGCTCCAATTGCAATTAATGAGTAGCCACAAAAATCAGCATATATCTGCCATCCAAAGCCTAAAATACCCGCCCATTTAGTGGACAAAGAATAGGAGAGCGGAGTCTCGAAAATTGAATCCACTAAAGGTGCTAGATTATCAGCAATTACCATTTTCATAAAGAAGCCATATAGCATTAATCGAGCCCCATGAGAAAGATTTTTATACGTCAAGATATGTTTTGAGGTGAGTTGGGGTTGTAGGTGATCGAACCGTTCAATTGGTCCGGCAACTAATTGTGGAAAGTAGCTAACGTAAAGTGTAAACTTCCCCAAATGTTTTTCTGGTTTGATTTTGTTTTTAAAAATATCGATGGTGTAACCCATAGTTTGAAAGGTGTAGAATGAAATTCCTACGGGCAAGTCGAAGGATAAAAAACCCAATAATTGTTCTTTTCGCCAATCGGGAATTGGAGCGAAGGGTAAAGTGAGGTTAGCTAAAAATGAACCGTACTTAAAAAACAGAAGCATACCCAAATTACAGGATAAACTCACTAATAAATATTTCCATCTTTTATGCGTGTTATCTGTCTGGCTCAATTGTTTTGCCACATAAAAGTCAACCAAGGTTGAAATGACGATTAGGCTAAGAAATTCAATTTTCCAAGATCCGTAAAATATATAACTAGCAACCAGCAGTAATAGCCAACGCCATTTGTAGTTAACTAAATAATATACCGCAATAACTAGCGGAAAAAAAACAAGAAACTGAACGGAGTTAAAAAGCACTTATTCCTTGTTTTTAGTATCAATAATTAAGGTTACCGGCCCATTGTTTACCAGCTCAACATTCATATCGGCCCCAAACTCGCCGGTTTGAACATTTCCTTGGATAAGAGAAGCAAACAAATCTCTTGTTTCTAAGTACAGTTTTTCGGCGTAATCTGGCGAGGCAGCCCTAATAAAAGAAGGGCGATTTCCTTTTTTTGTTTTTGCATGCAGGGTAAATTGTGATACTAAAATAATATCTCCCTTCACTTCATTTATTGAAAAATTGACATTTTCGTTTTCATCTGAAAATATGCGCAGTTTGCTAACTTTTCCTGCAAACCATTTGGCATCTTCAATAGTGTCTTCTTGTTCAATTCCAAGCAAAATAACCAAGCCGTTTTTTATGTTGGCAATGCTTTTACCGTTCACCGAAACTGAGGCGCTACTCACACGTTGAATTACTCCTCGCATGACTTAGTTTAATTCTTTTAATGGAAGTTTATTAATAACAACTAGTGGCCCAGGGCAGTATGCCTCATGGCAGTTCTTGCAGTTGGTTATTAAGCGATTGTAGTTTGATATTCTTTCCTTTTCACTTGTGTTTTGATACTCCTTTAATTGGGTAAGAAACCCATTTCCATATGCATCAAATACTTCTCCTTTATTAGACTCATCTGTTTGTTTGGCAATTAGTAAATTTTCATATTTAGATGTCCAATCTATGGCCGAATGTTCCCCAGTTAAAAGAAGTATTCTCTCAGCTTTAGTGTCGTTATAGAGTGTTCGCATGAGCACCGAAAGTTCACTTTGCTTATTGGGGTTATTAATCCTTACAGCTTTAGAAACATCTAGGATTTCTTCTTTTTCTTCATTCGTTGAATCATTACAAGCATTCAAAAATGCAAGTAAGAAACAGAGACTTAAAACAAGAAACGACTTAATACGCATATAAAAATTAGGCCTTAATTATTTCTACTTCTACAAATTTTGAAACTGGAGTTTGACTTTTATTCGCCACACTTTTTAAAGGCACCAGCACATTAGCTTCAGGAAAGTAGGTTGCAATGCAACCTTGAGCAATATCGTAGGGGATCATCTTGAAGTTTAATGCTTCACGGACTTCCCCATAAAAGTGGCTTTTTAAATGCACATCGTCGAGTTTTTTGAGACCCAGTTCTTTCATGTCTATTGGGTTTGCCAATACAACTCGTCTCTCATTATAAATGCCTCTGTAGCGATCGTCCATACCGTAAATTGTGGTATTGTATTGATCGTGTGACCGAATCGTCATCATGATTAAATGTCCTTTTTTAACCTGCTTATTTGGCAAGGGGTTTATCGTAAATCGAGCTTTATCCGTAGCTGTTTTAAACAAACCCTTTCGAGCACCATTTGGTAAATAGAAGCCTCCCGACTGTCTAACTCTTTCGTTATAATCAGTAAAACCGGCTATGGTAGCTTCAATGTGGTTTCTAACCGAGTCATAATTTAGGATCATTTCTGACCAATTTATTGGAGAATTTTCACCAAAAGTGGAGTTAGCCACTCCTGCGATTATTGCAGGTTCACTTTTAAGATTATTTGATGCCGGCGGGAATTTACCCGTACTTCTATGAACCACTCCCATTGAGTTTTCCACCGAGATAAATTGCAACCCGCTTTCTTGTGTATCACTTTCTGTTCTTGATATACAAGGTAAAAGAATAGACTCTTTTCCCGGAATAAGATGCGATCGATTTAGCTTGGTAGAAACATGAACAGTTAGTACACAATTTTGCAAAGCTTCAGCCGTATAATTAGTATCTGGCGTTGCAGATACAAAGTTACCGCCCATAGCCATAAAGATTTTTACCTTCTGGTTGTGCATAGCTTCAATGCAGTCAACCACATCATAACCAGCTTCCTTTGGGGTATTGATCCCAAAATGTTTATCCAAACTTTCAAGAAATTCTGGTTTTGGTTTTTCCCAAATCCCCATAGTTCGATCGCCTTGCACATTGCTATGTCCACGGGCAGGACAAGTGCCAGCGCCTGGTTTTCCAATACTTCCTTTTAGTAGCAGAGTATTTACGATTTCACGCACATTTTCAACACCATTTTGCTGTTGCGTAATGCCCATTGCCCAGCAAATAATTATCTTTTTGTTCTTGATTAATAGTTCGGCAAATTGTCGCACTTGAGCTTCATCAACTCCTGATTGCTGAATGCATTCTTCAAAATTTGTTTTTTCAAGATCAGCTATTAATTCTTCGTAACCGTCACAGTGTTTTTTAATAAAGTCAAGGTCAAATACTTTTCCAGGATTGGATTTTTCGGCTTCAAGCATTAGTACACAAGCAGCTTTTAATACTGCAACATCACCGTTTATTTTTACTTGTAAGTACAAATCGGTTAACTTCTCACCACCTTTTAACATGGCCATTGGATCTTGCGGATCTGCAAAGGCTTCATTGCCGGCTTCGGGAATAGGGTTTACACTTACTATTTTCCCTCCATTTTTTTTGCACTTTTCCAATGCAGACAGCATTCTAGGGTGATTTGTGCCCGGGTTTTGGCCCATAACAACAATTACCTCGGCTTCATGCAAATCTTCAAGTGTTACTGAGCCTTTTCCTATGCCAACAGTTTCGCCCAATCCAACGCCACTTGATTCGTGACACATATTGGAGCAATCGGGTAAATTGTTTGTGCCAATTTGACGAGCAAGCAATTGGTACATATACGCCGCTTCATTACTCGTTCTGCCCGATGTGTAAAAAACAGCCTCATGAGGGCTACTGAGTGATTTCAGTTGACTTCCAATTTTATTGAAAGCCGCTTCCCATGAAATAGGGGTGTAGTTGTTTGATCCCGCTTCTAGAATCATAGGTTCCGTTATTCGGCCTTGCTTTCCGATCCAAAAATCAGATTGCCTACTCAAATCTTCGATGTTGTTTTTTTTGAAGAACTCAGCATCAACGCGCTTTAATGTAATTTCTTCAGCAATGGCTTTTACGCCATTTTCACAATATTCACCAAGAGTTGAGCGCTTTCCGTCGGGATCTGGCCAAGCGCAACCGGGGCAGTCAAAGCCATTTTTTTTGTTCATTCGGTTAAGGACCTTAATCCCTTTAAAAATTCCGACTTCACGCTTCAAATGTTTCAAAGAAGAAATGACAGCGGGTATTCCGGCTGCATAATTTTTCCTTCCTGTTAGCCTGATTTTGCCATATTTATCAGCAGGAACAGCTGTAACGGAGCGCTTTTTAAAATTATTTGTCGTCATATGCCTTTTAACTAATAACCGATATTAAATCAATAATTTGGTTTGACTCATTTTTCAAACTAATCCAACATGGATAATCACCACTTCTACAAATGTAACAAACGGGTTATTATTACATTGGAAATTGATTTTCAAAATAAAAAAGATTCGAACTGACGATATAAATGAAAATAAGGCATATGATAATTAGAGAAATAACTAATCTTCTTAAACTATTATCAGTCCATCAATCTTTTAAAATTCATATTTCTTACAAAGTAGATGTTGTTTTCTTTTTCTGCAAATCTGATATTATAGCATCGCCATTTTATCCATATTAAAAGCGGATAACAGTGGAAGATTTTCGGTACTTTATTGCTTTGTAAATAGCCTAATCCTTTAGTTTCTGCACTACCTAATGGCGCCTTCCACCACTGTAAGTCATAGCTTCACCTTTTCCAAAACTGTAGCTGAGCCCAAGCACAAAAAAGCGTCCTCGAATGGAATTGTTGTACAAGTAAAAGTTAGGTTGACTTATATAGTTCTCTTGTTTTCTAGAGGCAAACACATCGCGCACTCCTGCACTAATGACGGCTTTTCCTTCTCCAATTTTTTTGCGAATGCCGATATTTAAAACTGCAAATCCAGACTGTTTTCCTTGAACAGTTTTCACTCGGGATTGGTAATCGCCTCTAAGTTCAAAATCAATTTTTGCAGGTAGCTTAAACTTTGTGGTGAGCTGAGTAGACCATTGATCGCCAGTAAAATCAAAATTTTGATTCTGAAAACTACCTTGACGCATGAAGTAACCAAAATTAAAATCTCCGTTTAAGGTGAACCACTTTATTGGAGTGTATTTACCATTGACCTCTAGTCCTGTTTTGTTGCGTTGTCCAATATTCTCAGGAACAGTAACGTTTGCGTTGTTTTCGAAAAAAGAAATACGTTCTATGACATTGGTGGTGTACAGGTTGTAGATACTCGCATTCAATGATATTTTTTCCAGAATAAAGATTCCGGTTATTTCGTAGGAATCGGCATATTCGGCTTGTAAGTTCGGGTTTCCACGGCGTATATTGTAGATATTTCTAATGTTAAAAAAAGGATTTAGGTCCCAGAGTCTCGGGCGATAAATACGCCTTGAATATCCCGCCTGAAACGAAACCATTTTAGTGAGTTTGTAAGAAGTGTGCACCGATGGGAAAAGGTTAGTGTAGTCTTGCGTATTGTTTTCATTGGTGGTTGTTAGGATAGTATTCAAATCGGTGTTTTCAACTCGTAGCCCCAGCTTTGCTCCCCACTTTTCTCCTTCGTAAGAACCCGTTCCATAAATCCCAAGCACCTTTTGGTCAAATTCGAAATTGTTAGTGGTAGCAGGGTCAATCACAAATACCTTATCGATTTCATTGAGCACTGAATAGTCGTTTCCCACATCATTCATCTCATACATACCACCAGTTTCGAGGGTCACTTTTGTGGAAATGGGATTGCTGTAATCTGCTTTGAAGGTAAAGTCTCGTTGATAAAAGTTGGTGGCTGTTTTTTGGTTCGGGTCAGTTATTAATCCTTCAATAGGAATGTTGTTAAATTCAGAAGATTGCTCTTTTCCAAAGAATTTTCCCAGCGTACTCAATTGTAAGGTATGCTCCTTGTCATTTTTAAATTCTTTTTCGTACTGTAAATCGTATTGGTACTTTGGGTTTGCTGCAGTGGTAGTTTCGTCTCTTGTATAACGTCCAATTACGTTTTTATTGGCGTCTGTTAATGTGAAGTCGGTAGACGAGGGTTGGTCTTCATCTTCAAATGCATACCTGCCCGATAGCGTCAATACATTGTATTTGTTGATGTGATAATCGGTTCCTAAGGTAATGTTGTAGAATTTTTCATTGCGGTATTCTATGCCTTCACTCAAAATAGTTGTTCCTGTAGTTTTATTGTAATTTACGCTTTCATTGTATCGCGGTAAGGAGCGATATCCAGCACCCATTTGCGTAAATAAATTGAACTTTTCGGTACGTCGATTTAGACTTATTCCAATACTGTTATTGTGCGGGTAGCCAACGTTTACCGAACCAGAGCCATTGAATCCTTTTTTCTCATCTTTTTTGAGTACAATATTTATTATTCCCGAGCTGCCTTCAGCTGAGTATTGTGCAGATGGATTTGTAATTACTTCAATACGTTCAATCATATCTGACGAAATACTACCTAAGGCATTGGCGCCTTCATCTGACATTACAGAAGGTTTGCCATCAATTAAAATTTGCACTCCAGCATTTCCACGTAAGCTAATATTGCCTTCAATGTCAACGTTTACTGAAGGCACATTATTTAAAACATCCAGCGCTCCAAGTCCTTGATTGCTTATATCACTTCCCACATTAAAGACTCTTCGATCCAATTTAAACTCTACCGTTGACCGTTCTTCGGTTACGGTAAAAGTTTCTAAATTTTTTGAGTTTTGAGTAAGCTTTAGTACTCCTAAAGATACTTTTCCCTTACTTAAATCGAGCTCAGAAACGCGCAGGTTTTCATAACCCATAAAATTAATTTCTACCAAAAAATTGGTGGAGTCAGTTTGCAGATTGAAATTTCCGCTTTCGCTTGTTATAGTTCCGGTAAAAGGTTTTAGGGTTGTTTTTGAAATAAGCGCAACCGTAGCGAAAGGAACCGGAGAACCGCTTAATTCATCGATAACTTTACCCGTTAATTGAATTTCGCTTTGTTGAGCACTGGCAACTGCAGAGACAGCAGTAATTAGGCAAAGTGAAAATATCGTTTTTAAAAAATTCAAGGTTCTATTTTGTTGAATAATGGTTGGCAAATGTCGCATGTTTTTTTGATTTAGCGGAGTACATTAAGTTTTACAACAATCTAATCGGGTTTTGGTTTAATATATTGAAATACAGGTATTTAACATGTTGATAATATAACCAAATAACAGGGTCCTTCGTTTATGAATACCACATGAGTTTCAATTTGAAATTTTACCTTAGCAGAAATAAATACTCAGGTAATGAATTCTTATAGAACACGTTTTTTGACAACAGGCTTTAAGTCGCTAATATTTGTGTTTTTTATCGGTTTAGTTGGTTGTGAAAACTCTTCCGAACTCATCAAAAACGAATGGCCTCATGAGTTTTATTTGGCGAAAAAGGCCTGTTATACGAGATATTTTTACGAGAATATGGTTAACAAAAATCAGGAGTATGAGCTGTATTGTAATGATCACTCCATGCTTTCTCTAACCAAAACGCCAGATTCAGTTTGCTATGATGACGGATTAGAAGATGGGGAGTGTTTAACGATTTCTGCTTTTGAGGAGCGATTTGGAACACCAGAGGAGTTGACTCGAATTGATCATCATAGTTTATCTTTTACTCTAGACACTGTAAAGGATTGGAATGCCATATTGGACTCAAATAATGTAGATAGTCACAATCATGGTATATTGCTGTCTTTAAAAGTTGATATGGGCGAAAAGCGTTTGTACAGTAAGAATTACAACTGTAGCAGAGTTAAACAATTTGATCCAGGTTTGATATTCGTGTACCAAGCGGAATCTAACGATAGTATTTATTTTATTGACGGAGAACCAAATTGTTTAGTTCTCGAAATGGAGTATTACGATGAAGAAGGCGAATTTGGAGGTTGGGAACAATTCTCTAGCGACATAAAAGCACTAAGAGTAGTTTACTAATTGCTTCCTTTGTCTTTTGAGTAATTGTCGATAAAATCGGCCAATTGCTCAACACCTAACTTCTTTGCAATTATCTTTTTGTTCTTATCTAATACATACACTTGTGGAGTTGAATAAATATCGTATATCGTTCTGAAATTTAGGCTATTGACTGTTGTTTTGTCTAAATAGTCGTAAGCGTTTTTATTAATTTCAGGAGTATCAGAAACATTTATAAACGTCAGTTTATGTGTTTTTACAAACGTTTTCATTCCATCAGTTTCCAATTCAGTACATACCCCAAAAACCTCTATACCTTTAGACTTATAGTCTTTGTAAAAGCTTTCCAACTTAGGAGTCGATTTTTTACAATGGCCGCAAGTGGGGCTCCAGAAATAAAGAATAGTATACTCTGCAGGTAACTTGTGTAAATCATGCCATTTTCCTGTAGTATCGGGTAAAATTATATTTGACGCTACTTTACCTAACAAAAGTGGGCGAAGCGTTGCCGCTCTATCATTAATTTTTGCAAGACCGGCACTATCTACCCAGTGTGCTTGTTCTTTTGTATAATAGTTGTCTGACATATGTACAAAAACGCCGTCCATGCCCATGATTTTTGATCGCTCAAAATGATTGGTATTCCAGTGCACAACATACTTAAACATTTCCTTATTTGGTCTTGTACGTGCAACTAACTCGTCGGCTGCTTTGGTTATAGAGTCCGGCATTTGAATAACCAATTTGGTCATATAGTATTCTAGTTTTTTGGCGAAAACAGGGGAGCGCAGCAATCTCTCGTCTGTAAAATCAACATTTTCTAAATATTGTCTTTTGTACTCTTGAAATTTCCATAGGTCGAGATTAGTTCCTTCTGGTAATTCAGGATTTTCGGGTACATCTGGTTCTTGTGATGTTAGGAATAGTTTTGCTGTAAACGTTCCTTTGTGTGTGTTTATGAATTGCTTTTTGAATTCATTTACTTCTTTGTTTACGGCCTCTAATTTTTCTTGCTCAGCCTTAATTTCATCAACTTTAGGATTTACGGTATCTGCTTTTAATGCTTGAATTTTTTTCTGAATAGGGGCTGCCTGTTCTCCCTTTTTACTCATTTCCTGCTGAAATTCATAGAATAATTTATTTTCTTCAGACACAGAAACTTTCATATCTCCTACCATATTCGCTCTTGTGGTGCTCAATACAACACTAGGCTCGGTTCCACTCACAACAATTTCAAAGTATTGTGATTTATCAGGCATTACAATTAGGTAAATTCCACCCGGAATAGAATCGGTTTCAAATTTGAATTTTCCCTTTTCTACCGCGAAAGCAGTATCGTAATAATATTGCTTTTTACCATAATAGTTTGCAAGAAAAACCAAACTATCGTCTGAGTCAGAAATGGTAAATTCAAACTGATATTTTTTGGCAACACTAGTTTTTTCTTTTTTAGCAGCACTTGTAACTAGGCTGAATAGCATTACTATCAAAAAAGTAACTGAAAGATTTTTTAAACTCATAATTATTTGTTTTTTTTAATGCACGTAACATCAATTTACGAGCCTCAAAGTTGGAAGCTTAAAAGTGGTTTTCAAAATGCTTTAACAATAGTTTAACAGCGGCTTGCTATAGTTCAGCGATAATTGTCTGTTTACCAATAACTTTTTGATCTAAGTTGACTTTTATTTTAGCATTTGTTGGCAATAATAAATCGACCCGACTACCAAATTTAATGAAACCGAATTCATCACCTTTATCAATTTTGTCCTCCTCTTTCACAAAAAACACAATTCTTCTAGCGAGGAATCCTGCTATCTGTCGAACTAAAATCGAACCTTTATTGTTTTCAAATACAAACGTTGTGCGTTCGTTTTCGGTAGAGGATTTTGGATGCCAAGCAACAAGGAATCTACCGGGGTGATATTTGACGTATTTAACTAGGCCGCTTAATGGCGCCCAGTTAATGTGCACATTAAAAGGAGACATGAATATCGAAACTTGAATCCTTTCTTCTTTATAATATTCATCTTCAAATACCTTCTCGATAACAACTACTTTTCCATCTGCGGGGCTGATTATTTGCCCGTCTTTAATTTCAACTTTTCGATTTGGTACTCGAAAAAACTGGACTACAACTCCGAAAATAAAAAGGGAAAACAACCCAAATGCACCTCTAATTATGGGACTTCCTGAAAGAAACGGCGTTAGGGCTAAGTTAAAAACCAACAGACCTATAAAGGTAAATATCATGATTTTGGAACCCTCTTTGTGTAACCTCATAATCTTATCTAGAATCTAATGAATAAGTAAACAATAATAAAAGGAATTGCTAAAATAAGCGCATCAAAACGATCGAGTATTCCACCATGACCAGGTAATATGTTGCCAGAGTCCTTTAAATTAAGACTTCGCTTTAATTTTGATTCAATGAGATCTCCAGCTGTTCCTATTATTGATATGATTAAACCAATAACTATCCAGTCTAACATTGAAAGCGCGTCAGCGATAAAACTTATAATAATTGCGAATCCGACACTAAATACCATTCCTCCGATAAAGCCTTCCCATGTTTTTTTAGGCGAAACACTTTCAAAAAGTTTAGTTTTCCCAAATTTTTTCCCAATCAAATAAGCCCAACTATCATTGGCCCACATACAGAATAGAACTCCAGCGGTAATGTGCGGATAAAATTGATAATTTGGAAAGTACCTTGGATCCATCATCATGTAATTCAACAAGGCAAATGGTAGGGCGATATAAATAACTCCTAATATGGTGTATGAGATGTTAAAAAATGGATTTTTATCTTTTCGGAATAGTTCAATTAAAAACACTAAGAAGAGCAATGGCATGTTGTAAACCAAAATGCTAATATTCTCAAAGGAACTTTGAACAAACAGAAAGTTCGTGGCAAATAGAAGAATACCAACAATTACGCCCGTAAGCGTTTGTGGATTTCCTCCAGTTTTTTTAATTAATCGATAAAACTCAATTTGTCCTAGGGTACTGGCCAATAAAAATATGCAAGCGTACGTGTAGGGGCTAGCTATTGTAGAGCCGAAAAGTACAACTATAAATATTGATCCAGTTGAAAGCCGTTGTTTCAAATCACTCATCAAAGTCCATTTTTTCGATGATCTGAACGGTCTTAAAGGCATTCTCCTTAGCAACAAATAGCTCTACACCAAATTGCATGTTAAGATGCAGGTGCATAGAATCTTGCTTATTAACAAAAGCAACAGGTATGTCATCTTCTGAAAGGCGAGCTTTTATCAATTCCGCTTGAATTGAGTTACTCGTCGTATATACCTTAGTCCAGTTTACTTTCATAGGCTAAGGTCCAAATGTAGTTAATCCTTTTTTTCGGAGGGAGTTACATTTTCGGAAGTTGCAGAATTGTTTTCAACGTTTTTAACTGCCTTTCCATTTTCAGATGATTTTTTCTGTTCTTCACCTGCACTAGAAGCATTATTTTCAGGTTTCACTCTCGGGTTAGCGTTTTCTTTTTCGTCAGCAGCAGCTTTTTCCTTCTTTATTATGCGCTCTTCTGCTTCTTTAGATCTGCGTTCATCTATTTCTTTTTCTTCTTGTTCGCGTTCGATATCCCGGTCAAATGTTCTTTTACCAAAAATGGTTTCCATGTCTTCTTTAAAGATAACTTCTTTCTCGAGCAGCTGTTCAGCAACCGTATTGAGCTTATCTCTATTGGCTTTTAGTAGTGTTAAAGTGTCTTGATAGGCCTTTTCTATATACTTACTTATTTCTTGGTCAATAAGTTGTGCTGTATTTTCAGAATAAGGTTTTTGAAAGGAATATTCATTTTGCCCCGAAGAATCGTAGTAAGAAACATTACCAATTTTCTCGTTTAAGCCATAATAGACAATCATACCGTATACTTGCTTTGATACTTTTTCTAAATCGCTTAAAGCACCGGTAGAAATTTTTCCGAAGACAATTTGCTCAGCCGCTCGTCCTCCAAGGGCTGCACAAATATCGTGGTTCAATTGCTCTTCAGTTGTGATTTGTCTTTCTTCGGGCAAGTACCAAGCTGCGCCTAATGACTGTCCACGAGGTACAATTGTTACTTTTACCAGCGGATGCGCATGTTCTAAAAGCCAACTAACCGTGGCATGTCCAGCTTCGTGATATGCAATTGTTTTTTTCTCAGAAGGAGTGATAATCTTATTCTTTTTCTCAAGTCCGCCAACTACTCGATCTACAGCATCAATAAAGTCTTGCTTAGTAACCTGCTTCTTTTTGTTTCTTGCAGCAATGAGGGCAGCTTCGTTACAAACATTGGCTATATCTGCTCCAGAAAATCCCGGAGTTTGACGCGCTAGCAAATCAACATCTAGAGAATCATCTTTTTTGAGTGGTTTTAAATGCACTTTAAAAATTGCTTTTCGTCCATGTAAATCCGGCATATCAACAATAATTTGTCTGTCGAAACGACCTGGTCTTAGTAGAGCTTTATCTAATACATCAGCTCTGTTTGTTGCTGCTAAAATAATTACGCCAGTATTATTGCCAAAACCATCCATCTCGGTTAACAACTGGTTTAAAGTATTCTCGCGTTCATCATTCGAACCTTGCATTGCATTTTTTCCTCTGGCTCGACCAATAGCATCTATTTCATCAATAAAAATGATACTAGGCGATTTTTCTTTGGCTTGTTTAAATAAATCGCGCACACGAGATGCTCCAACTCCTACAAACATCTCCACGAAATCAGAACCTGATAATGAGAAAAACGGAACTTGAGCTTCACCTGCAACGGCCTTAGCTAAAAGCGTTTTTCCCGTTCCTGGCGAACCTATTAATAAAGCACCTTTAGGGATTCTTGCACCTAAATCAGTGTAACGTTTAGGGTTTTTAAGGAAGTCCACGATTTCTTTAACTTCTTCTTTTGCTTCTTCTTGTCCAGCAACATCATCGAAAGTTATTTTTACATTCTCATTTTCATCAAATAATCGAGCCTTTGATTTTCCAATGTTAAATATCTGCCCACCTGGACCTCCGGCTCCACCACCCATTCGGCGCATAATAAATAACCAAATAGCAACCATAACTGCAATTGGAATTAGCCAACCTAAAGCATCTCGGCCCCAATTTTCTTCAGTTCTGTATTCGTACTTAAAATCGTACTTTTTACTAAAATCGGCTAATTCTTCATCAAAACGCTCTGGAGAACCGATATTCAGTTTAAAATGCGGACCATAACTTGGTCCTTCTCCGGTAGTAGTGCTTTTTAATTTGTCTTTATAATTTCCAACCGCATCACTCTTAAGGTAAATTCTTGCCGATTCTTTATTAATCACCAAAACTTGTTTTACCTCGCTCTTCTCAACCATGGCCCTAAATTCCTGAGGGCTTATTGCCGGAAGAGCTGAGTTCCAGCTAAAGAGCAATTGAGAGAGCAGCACTACCCCAATAATTGCGTAAATCCAGTAAAAATTAAAAGGTTTTTTATCGCCTTTTTTCGGAAGTTTCGGCGCTTTATTAGCGCCTGTTTGTTTTTTATTTTCTGACATTCTTGTAATTAGTCAATTGTTTCTATAGACTTAACAGTTGCGTCGGCCCAAAGTTCTTCTAATTTGTAAAATTCTCGAGTTTCTTCTTGAAAAACATGAACTACTACATTAGCATAGTCCAAAAGCACCCAAGAACAATTATCCATTCCTTCAATGTGCCATGGCTTTTCTCCTAAATCTTCAATAACAGTATCTTTAACGGCATTGGCTAATGCATTAACTTGTCTATTGGACCCTCCGGAGGCAATTACGAAATAATCACAAACCGCGCTTTCAATTTCACGAAGATCCATTTCAATAATATTATTACCTTTTTTATCTAAAAGGCCTTTGAGGATTGAATTTGTGAGTCTTCTTGAATCCGTGATTTCTGTAGTTTTTTCCATGAAAAATTGTAGTGTGCAAAAGTAACCATTTTATAAGGGAAGAATAACGATACCAAAGGGGTAAAAAGCCCCAAATTTGCATAAAGCTTAACATATATTAGTAGTGAAGGGGAGCGTTATTTGGTTGGATTCGGTGGATTCTACGAACGAAGAGATGAAAAGAAGGTTGAAACACCAAAATTCTTTGGAAAATTATGATGCTGTAGTCGCAAATTTTCAAACAAATGGAAAAGGCCAACGAGAGGCTAAATGGGAGTCTAGTGCTGGTGATAATTTGACGTTTAGTTTTTATTTTCAGCCGAATAACCTAAAAGTGATGGATGCCTTTAAATTAAACCAAGCAGTTTCAATATTAATTGCAGATTTCTTGAAAAGTATCGGATTGACTAATGTCCAGGTAAAATGGCCTAACGATATTATGGTAAACGAAAAAAAGGTATGTGGTGTTTTAATTGAAAATATCTTAAGTAAAGATGAACTGTTGGAATCTATAATTGGAATAGGAGTGAATGTGAATCAGTCAAGAATTGAGTCAAACAGCAATTCTACGAGCATCTCTAATGAACTGCAAGAGTATTTTCAAATAAAAGTAATAGCGCAAGAGTTGATTAGTTACCTCCGAAAAATTCAAGATTTCATTAATAGACCCGCCCTATTGCAAACAAGATTTTTGGATTTGCTATTGGGCTTAAATGAAAATAGAAAATTTGAGGTAAAAGGTATTGAGGTTTCTGGTAAAATTTTAGGTGTAAGCTCCAATGGAAACCTGAGGGTGCTAATAGAAGGAAAGGAACAGCTTTTTGAACAAAAGCAAATTCGATTCCTATTCGATTAACTTCATAGTCAACTAAATTTTTCCTGCAGTTTATTAACCATAATATTAAAGAGGTTGGTCAATGGGCCTTTAGCCATCATTTCAATCATCATATTCATATTGGCATCAAACTCTAGAAAGGCTTCTGATTCGTTTTCTGTAAGTTCCCTAATAAGTACATTCATAGTAAAATCAAAAGGGTTTTTGCCATGTGACACTATGGTTATTTTAACGGGTTCTTCACTAGACTCTCTCTTCATTCCTATGCCAGCTAAACCCTTTATAGTGAAGGAGCAACTATCTTCACCGCCTTTCCAGTTTTCTACTTTTTCTTGAGGTAAAAGTTCAAGAATATTATTCATGTTTAAAACGAAATCGAACGCCTCTTTCGGAGTGGTTTTGATAGTTACTTTATCACTTTCAATATGCGTCATTATTTCATCCAGTTTTTAGGGTCTTTTTTCCAATCGCGAAGGAGCTTTGCCTCGGATTGATTTATATAGTTAGTTTTTACGGCTTTGGTTAACATTGTGTCGTAATGTGCCAAAGTCACTAATGGACATTTCGCTTTTTTGAAGTTTTCTTTAGATTCATCTAAACCGTATGAAAAAATAGCCACCATACCTTTAACACTGCAGCCAAATTCTCTAAGTGCATCGACAGCATTTAAAGAACTTTTTCCAGTCGAAATTAAGTCCTCAATTACAATTACACTTTGACCGGGTTCTAAATGCCCTTCAATTTGATTGGAAAGACCATGTTCTTTTTGTTTTGATCTCACATAAACAAATGGGAGACCTAATTCTTGAGCTACCAAAGCACCCAGCGCAATGCCACCAGTTGCCACGCCTGCAATAACATCAGGCTTTCCGAAATTACCCTCTAACATTTTAACCATTTCTTGCCGAATAAACGTTCGAATTTTGGGGTAAGAAAGTATCTTTCGGTTATCACAATAAATGGGTGATTTGATTCCAGAAGCCCAAGTAAAAGGTTCATTAGGCTGGAGTTTTATTGCTTTAATTTGCAAGAGAAATTCGCTTACGTTTAGCGATACATCATTAGAAATAACCATTAACTATCAATATGAACGTGAGCGCTCAAAAATATAAAGTTTTCTTCAACAATGTTTTGGTTTTAATCGAAGATACTGATGAGTTAGCACAACGCTCAGATGGCACTATTTTAATGCTAGAGCATGACATCTGCAATAGCAGTAATTGGGAAGATTGGCTAAAAGCTGAAAGCAAGACTATTCTTTGGGCCGTAAAAGATGTCGATCGAGCTTTTGAGCATTTTAAAACTTACTTTAAAATCGTAAAAGCGGCAGGTGGATTGGTGGTTAATCAAAACGAAGAATTACTTGCAATTTTTAGAAATGGAAAATGGGATTTGCCAAAAGGGAAACTCGAAAAAGGGGAGGAGATAAACGAGTGTGCTGTTCGAGAAGTTGAAGAGGAGACTGCCGTTTCTGTATCCAGTTGTTCTGAAACTAATTTTGATATTACCTATCATGTCTATTTTCATAAAAAAGCCTTCATTCTAAAATCGACTCATTGGTATATAATGAAAAGTAAAACCAATGTGCGAAATTTATTGCCTCAATCTGAAGAGGGAATTGATAAAGTTGAATGGAAAAGTACAGAAGAAATTCTAATTCTTTTTAAGGAGGTTTCGTATAGGAGTATTTATAGCTTAATTCAGAAATACTTTTCTATCTAGAAGCTAATTACATCCTGAGGTTCTTCAGGGTTTAGTACAGTAGTATTTAACCTTGTAATTACTGTAATTAAAATACTGAGATGTTAATATTTTTTGGTTATTTTACATTTTTATTTTCAATTAAGTTTTTATCGTTTAACTAATTGATTTATGCAGGTTACCGTATAATGGATAATTCAAAAAGTTAAATGTAAAGGAGAGAGATACGCAGTTTTTAAAACTTAAATCAAATTTAATTTAGGTTTTATTTGAGCCTGATAAAACAGAAGAATAGAAATATGACAAAGTTTTTTTCAATAAAAACAAAAATATTGCAATCATTAGTGTTAATGATTGTCTATTGTTCAGTGGGGTTTGGTCAAACTAAACGTATTATCAACACTCCACCTTTGTACAAAAATAACAGTCAAGCGGGAATATCATTTAACGTCGGCGCTGGTGGATCTGATATTATCATTAAGGATTTCGGAGCGATAACAAATGGTGCCGGAGCCTATGGTATTTATTATAAAGATAAACCAATTAACACTTCAACCACAGGCTGGTTTATTAAAGATTCAGATTATGGCAATGGATCTGATGGTATCCTAAATGCAACATCTGGCACTGTGTATACAGATAATGTTCGAACAGCCGTTACCGGAACGAATTCGGCTGGATCTAGTACTTTGGTTACTTCCTCATCCACTGGCTTTTCGGTTGGTGACGAAGTATTGATTATAACAATGGTTGATAAAGCAACCTCTAATAATACGGTTGGGCAGCACGAATTCAACACTATTAGTAGTATTTCAGGAAATACAATAACTCTTGCATCAAATAAAACACATGCTTACACAGCATCAAGCTCTCAAAAACATCAGGTACTTAAAGTGCCTAATTATACAAGTGTGACTGTTGCTTCTGGTGTAACATTAACTTGTCATTCTTGGGACGGAAGTTCTGGGGGTATTTTAGCATTTAGAGCTAACGGGTCTGTAACTAATTCGGGGACAATTACTGTTTCTGAAAAAGGATATAGGGGTATTGGTCACGCATCTTCCCTATCTGGAAATGCTCATTGGAGGAATAAGGATGGAGCGCAGGGTGAGGGCATTTATGGAACAGGATATGCAGGAGGAAGTTCGAGTGGAGCTAATAATGCTACATGGAATGGTGCAAACGGAAATGGTGGCGGCGGCGGCACTGGACGTGCAGATGCTGGCGGCGGCGGCGGCGGTGGATATGCTGCTAATGGAACAAAGGGAACAAATAGTGGCGGTCATTTTGGCGGAACAGGAGGAATAGCTGTTGGTATTACAAACCTATCTAAGTTAATCATGGGTGGAGCCGGTGGTGAAGGCGGTGGAGATGAAGATGGACACTTGCCCGGTGCTGGAGGAAACGGTGGCGGTAT
>Ga0206131_10000489_pt1 | contig 54916 bp, 56 predicted proteins | sample Helgoland_Spring_FD_148636 | JGI IMG/M metagenome (GOLD analysis project Ga0206131, IMG submission 148636) | Pelagic subsurface seawater microbial communities from Kabeltonne, Helgoland, North Sea - Helgoland_Spring_Bloom_20160517_1 | ecosystem: Environmental > Aquatic > Marine > Epipelagic ... | reverse complement strand
AGTATGTATTAAACCAACTATTATTAATTTAGTAATATTAATACTATGTCCACCATTGGCATTATTTATAAATAAAGGATGGAAGAGTTTCTTTATGATAATAGTATGTGGTTTAATGACTTACTATATGTATTATTTTCCTGGATTCTTGTTCGCAGCACTACATATATTATGCTAACCTTTTTAAGAAAAGGTTGATCAAAAAAATAAACTTATCCAAAAATAAACTAAACTTTTTAGAAAAAAGTTTTGATCAAAAAAAAAACTAAACTTAACCAAAAATAAGCTTACCAAAAAATAAGATTTTAAGATAAACTTTACCAAAACACTATAATAGAGTTATTAAAACTTTTTAAAGTTTCTTTTTAAAGTTTCTTTTTAAAGTTTCTTTTTAAGAAAAAAACTTATTTTTTTTATATTAAATAATTAATGAAAATACAATTATTCGTCCATCTATTTGACGATACTATTAAACAATACAATGTATCTAATAATATAACTATTAAAAAATTATTAAAATTAGTTAAAAAAAATAATAATATAAAAAATGATATTAAAATAAAAAATTCAACAAATTTATTAAAAAATGATGTGACATTATTAGAACAAAATATAAAAAATAATGATATTTTATATTTATATACACCTATAAATGGAGGTTTTATAGATATACTCATAAATTTAGTAACAGGTATGGCTGATTTATTCAAAAATCTAGGAACACTTATAGAGGAATTAGTGAATATTTTTAAACAAATATTTGAATTAATACCAGCAATATTAAGTCCAATAAAACTATTAAATGATGTTATTTATGGTAGTATAACTGGTATAACAAGCATGATAACTGCTATTTTTGAAAATATATCTAATATATTTGGTGATTCTATTCCTAAAACAGATGGTAATGATGGTGTATTTGGTATAGAAGATAAGAAGAAACAAGTATGTATTAAACCAACTATTATTAATTTAGTAATATTAATACTATGTCCACCATTGGCATTATTTATAAATAAAGGATGGAAGAGTTTCTTTATGATAATAGTATGTGGTTTAATGACTTACTATCTATATTATTTTCCTGGATTCTTGTTCGCGGCACTACATATATTATGCTAACCTTTTTAAGAAAAAGGTTGACCAAAAAATAAAATAAACTAACCTTTTTAAGAAAAATAGATTTGTTAAAACTATTATTTAAACTTTAAGAAAGTGTTTAAAATTGATTATATATTCTTTTAATTTTGATATTTAAAGAAACAATGATTTCTGCTTCTCATATGAAAAAATTAGAATCTAATGAAAAATTACAAATCATAATAAATAGTAATTGTTCAAGCAAAATATATATAGATTTAAATGGTAGTCAAAATTACCAAACAATTGGTAAAGGTATTATGCCAAAGATTAAAGGTACAAGTTATAAACAAATAGTTGAAATAGATCCAAACACAATGACTCCTAGATATATTACCAATATAGAATTAGCAGAAGCACAAGGTTATATTATAAATTTACGTAATATAAATTCAAATTCATTTATAGTTCGAATAATAGGTAACAGTATACCTAAATTATTTATAGAGGCTGAAATAAACTTTTATGGTATTCAATATCCATCAGTTGGTGTTATTGGTGGTTATGGGTTAGAAGGTTTGGCATTAAGTAATTGTAACTTTGAATTTTTAACGATTACAAATCATATTAATAAAGGTTATTTATCTTCTGATAATATTAAATCAGTTGTTACTAACAACAATCCTCCTTCCTATATTTATGAACCTAACAATTATCATGAAGGTAAAGTTGATATTCTTATTTTAAAATTTCCATGTCAATATGGATCAAATCAAAGTAGAAATAGTAATAGTACAAAACAAATAATAATAAAAAAAGAATTTGAAACCGAGTTAAACGATAATTATAATCATTATATTAAAAAATATAGTCCAAAGCATATTATGGTTGAATTACCAAGTAATATAAATCATTATTCTTTAAGTGATAAAAATCTAGAAAAAATAGGATTATTAGAAGAAGTATTAGGAACAGACTATATCCGAGAAGAGTATGCTTTTAATACAAAAAAATATGGATTAAATCAAAATAGACGTAGTTATATAGTAAGATTTACATTAAATTTACCTAAAAATATTATTAGAGGTTATGATTTAGCAAGAAATAAAAAATTTTATCATAATATAGATACTAAAATTTCAAGCTACAAGTTAAATGAATTATAATTTTTTAGGAAGTTCTACTTTTGTTTCATTAAATCTATCCATAAATTCTTCATATTCTTTTTTTAGTTCAGGAGTTAATTTAGATTGTAAAAATTCATAGAACTCTTTACTTGTTAAATCTTCTTTAGGAGGAAGAGGGGGACCAACTGGACGCGGCGTTACTGGTGATGGAGCACCAACACCAGCAGAAGCATCAGCAGTAGAAGCACCAGCACCAGCACCAGTAGAAGCACCATCACCATTAGAAGCACCATCAGTAGAAGAACCAGCGCCAGTAGAAGAACCAGCGCCAGTAGAAGCACCATCAACAATAGAAGTACCACCAGTAGAAGCACCATCAGTAGAAGCACCATCAGTAGAAGCACCACCACCATTAGAAGCATCTACATATTTTAATTTATCTTGTAATGAAATATTTGTAACTTGTTTAGCCCACGAGTAATATATTTCCTGCTCAGAAAAACACATTTTTCTAATTTTATTACATGGGTCATAAAATATAGTTTTTGATTTACCCTGTTGTTTTGTAATTGTGCATTTTTCTAATATATGTTTCTTTAAATCAAATTTACCACAAGTATCTATAATATCAATGAGTGTATATATATGCTTATAATGTTGGTCAGAAGATTTATGATTTGGTTCTTCAGCAATAATGATCCCATCCAATATAATTTTAGTATCAGTTGCATTTTCATATTCTGGGTGATATAAATTACGAATTATTTCAGAAATTGGTTGTCTATTACATAATATATTTGTAATATTTACTTCACCAATCATATTATCTTCTATAGTACATTCGGCCCAATGTTTTTTAAGACATTTTTCTGTTAGACCTGTCTTTAAATTATATTTATTTAGTTTGGAATACTTATCATTAATAGAATAATATAAATAATTTTGACTTTTATATAATGTTAGTTTGTTTGTTTTAATTCTATTGGCTTTTTTATCTTTGTGTATTTCATTTTCTATAATTAAAGGTTTAAGTTTTTCACCATTAAAAATTAGTGTTCGTTCTGTATGTTTCATAAAATATCTACGCTGAAACCAATATTTTGTCCACAATAAATGATTTTGTTTAATATCTTTCTCTCCTGATTCAGATTCTCTTATAATATTTGGTTTATTTTCTGTAAATAATTCATGAATCAATGTCCCAGATATATATTGCCATTTCTGTTCCTTGGCGATTAATCGGCTATGAAATCGTTTTTTTATTTCTTCTGGTATCTCATCTTTTTTATATATATTTATAGTAAGTCCTGTTGTCCATAAATTACTTTCCATTTGTTCTTGTATGTTTATATTAATATGAGTAAACCAATATTCATTCCATGAATAAATATTTGCATTTGATTTATGATATGCTAATTCTCCTTTTAATCCCCAGTTATTAAAACCTATATTATCATCTGAACGTTTTATTTCTTTCAATGGTGATAATCTACGTTTGATTAGTCTTTTAATATCATTTAATTCTGTAGCAGAAAGATCCTGTTTATTATAAATATTTTCATTTCCTATTCCATCACCCTTCATAAATGAACATCCATCATCTTGTTGAATATATGTATCAGTATCTAAATTAGACCATACATTTTTTGCACCAGCATCCCATGCGTTATCCACTGTTTCTAAAAAACCCATTGGTGGAAGATAATTACTAGGTTTAGCTAATTTGTCATACAATTCTTTTGGACCAGCACAACATTCTCGTTCATCTTCTAATTCTTTAATTCTAGCTTCAAGTTGTTCTTTAGTTGTATTAGATGACATAGTCAATTTACTCATTTGAAACAAACAAATTTTGAAATCAATTTTGTCAAATGATAATTATTTTATGATTATATTTTAGTACACTTAAAGATTTCTGTTAATAGAAAACAAAGTATATTGGTAGACATAGAGTTACCGGCTTGTTTATAAACTTGATTATTACTAGATATTGTTTTAAAACTATCTGGGAATCCTTGTAATCTAAGGCATTCTCTAGGTGTTAAAAATCTATTATATTTAGTTAAATAAACCATATTACAAGTTGTTACTAAACATGGGGTCATATCTTTAGTAGTTGTGGCATATGGATAACTGGCATTTAAATTAATAGCCCAACTATTAGTATGAGTAATTCCAAGATGATTGCTTTTCTTTTTAACAATCATTTTTTTCTTTTGAGATAATAATTTTTTTGAAGATTTTACTTTAGATTCTAATATATCATCTAAACTTATAGTTGGTTTTACTGAATTAGGAAATTTAAATTTTTTATTTTGAATGCTTTTTTTTATACCAATTAAATATATTCTATCTCTTCTTTGAGGTATATTATAATCACTAGTTCTAAGAACCTTATAATAAATATTATATTTTTTCAATTTATTTAATAATTGTAATATTATTTTAAAGGTTTGACCTTTATCATGCCTTAACAATCCTTTAACATTTTCTAGTATAAAATATTTAGGTTCTTTTGCTTTTATAACTTTTAAGCATTCAAAAAATATAATTCCCTCTTTATTTGGTTTATCAAATCCTTCTCTTTTACCCGCAGTTGAAAATGATTGACATGGAAACCCACAACAATATAAATCTATATCTGGTAATTTATTATGGTTACGACCAAAAATATTATCATAAAATATATTTGGTTTATAGTTTGCCATAATAGTTTCTTTAGCATATTTATTATTATCACAACTAAATTCATGACTATATTTTATTCCTAATAAATTTAATGCCACTATAGGGGCTTCAATGCCGCTGCAATCTGTACCAATTTTTACTTTAGGATATTTTTTTAATTTATTAATATTTGATAAAAAACTAAGTTGTATTTCTTTTACCATTATAATTTAATAATATTTTTTATTTTATACCAATAATTAATAAAATTGTGTTAAAAAATAAATAAACAAAAACTTTTATCTAAAAATTTTATTTTTTTTATATTAAATAATTAATGGATGCTATTAGTTATGAAAAATCTTGTAATTCTAATAAAGATTGTGATTCGAATGTATGTGAATTAATTTATGAAAATAATAAGCCTAAAGGTAGATATTGTTTAATGGATACTAATAAAAGATATACTAAAAAATGTTATACAAATAAAGATTGTATGTCTGGACAATGTAAACCTATATATGATTTGAATGATAAATTTGTAACACGTAAATGTGTAAAAGCACCAAAAATAGATAGAGATACCACCTATAATGAAATATTTGGTACAGACGAATCTAATAATGAATATGGATTATTAAATAGTAATACCATAGCAATTCAGGCTGGAGAACGAGGACCTATTGCAGAAATTATAATTACCATTTTTAGTATATTAGGGAATTTATTTAATATATTAGTATTTAATACTGATGTATGTGGACAAAATAGAAGAGTGGCAGAAACTAAATGTGGGGATCCTAACGTTCAAATAAATCAATGGGGTAAATGTGGTGAAAAACGTAAAACAGAATGTAATGCTATGACTGAAAGACCTAATCAAGGATTATTATATGGAATATTTTTATCAATATTTAATTTAATATTTGGTGGAATAATGGGAAATATTAAACATGGTTTTATTTGGGGTGGATTTCAGAAACGCCATTATAATAATAAATCTGGTAAATGTGATAAAATTAATTCTGCTAAAGGTTTTGATTTATGGTATGTAAGAAGTATTTTAACAGTATTATTTCCACCTTTTGGGGTGTTTATGGCTAAAGGATTAAAAGGAATAAAACAAATAATAATATGTAGTATATTAACTATGTGTTTCTATTTCCCTGGATTAATTTATGCTTTAGGAGTTATAAATTCAACAAAAAAAGAAAAAGAAGAAATGGATATTATTAACGAAATGAATATAATATAATTTAATTTATTTTATATATATAATGGATGATTACAATGAAGACACATTAGTATATAAATTTATAAATGGTGGTATAGGTTATGGTAAATTGTGTGTGCCAAATAAATTAATAGATTTAATATTAATGGTTGTTTTTCCACCAATTTATGTAATAACTCATCAATTACAAAATTATTTTAAAGAACGAACTTCAGAGGGTCAAAGTAAAATTGTAGATAATTTAGATATGGGACAAATAGTATTAAGTTTTCTATTAACATCATGTTTTTATTTTCCAGGATTATTACATGCTTTATCTATAATGAAAGGAAAAGAAAAATGTGGAAGTATATTTAAATAAAATATTTATTATATTTAATGGAAGAACAAGGATCATTTTGTTATCCCTCCCAATTAAAAGATATAATAATTATGGTTCTATTTCCACCTTTATGGGTATTATTAAAAGAAATATATTCAAAACAACCTTTATCAAATATAATACGTGTAGTATTTAATTTTTTATTTACATCATTATTTTATTTTCCAGGATTAATCCACGCTATGAAAATATTTAGAAATGAAGGTGGGATTTAAATAAAATAATTGTTTATTATAATGGGTAAAATATATGAAAAATTAAAAAAAATAAATCAATTATATAGTAAAGTTGATAGTAATATAGATACTAAACATTATTCTAAAAACTATTTGAAATTAAATAGTTATTTAGATGAATTTGGATTAATAAAAAGAAAAGATCCCAAAAGAGCAATAAAATTTTTAAAAGATTTAGAACATGAATTACCGAATCTAAATAAAGTAGCGCTAAATAATGTTTATACTAAATTTAATGAAACATTATGGAAATTACAAACTGGTGATATTATTCCATTGACTGAAATTATTTACATAAATCACAAAAGTTTTCCTTTACATGTTATAGATCTAATACACAATTTTAAAATTATATCTGAATCTAATAATTTAAAAGCTAAGTCTAAGTCTAAGTCTAAGTCTAAGTCTAAGTCTAAGTCTAAGTCTAACTCTAAGTCTAACTCTAAGTCTAAGTCTAAGTCTAAGTCTAAGTCTAAGTCTAACTCTAAGTCTAACTCTAAGTCTAAGTCTAAGTCTATATAAAAATAAATTGTTTATATTTTATAACTTTTTTCTTTATTTTTATTATGGTAAATTCAATACCAAATGAATATATTATATATGATAATCGTTCTTTAAAGGAATTTTCTAAAATAAGTTTTAGTAAATATATGATAAAAGATGTAATAACAGCTCTAAATAAATCCTTATTAGAATGTAAGATAGAAGCATCAATAAATTGGGCTATAGAATTACTATTAAGTGGTTATATAAATAAATTTTGGGAAAAAATAATAGCTATAAGTATTAAAAATATAAATATTAATAATCCATCTATATGTTATTTTTTATATACAAAATATTCTAAACATATAGAATTAGTTAAAAAACATAATATTCTAAATATACGCAATGATCAATGTTATAGAAATTTACTAGCAGAAGTGTGTTTTATAGTGTGTAATTCACTTAAAACAAAATCATTATCTTTTTTTAAAATTAAAGATAGTGATTTTAATATGACTTATTTAGAAAGTAAAATAATAGCAAATGATCCACACCTTATAGATGATAAATTAAAACATGGGGATCCGAATGAAACTAAAATAATTTTAAATGAGTTTAATTATTGTTTAATTAATAGAAAATATGAATTATGTGTTTATTGGTTAAGTTGGATGCTTGATTGGGAAAAAAAAAATACTAAAAAAGATAAATTATATATATGTGGATTAAGAGATATTCATAATATAGATCGAAAATATTTTAATGATATAGTATGGTTTATTTGGGAAATAATATTAAAAGAAGGTGATAAAATAAACAATGAATTTTTAAATACACAAATACAGTCACTATATAAACTATATAAATATGATTTTAAACAAAGTAGTAAATCAAAAAAAAACGTATATTTTTTAGTTGCTATAAAATATTTTACAGATAATTATCATATTAATGAAAATATAAATAACTATCATTTACTAATTCAATCTTGTTTAAATATTAATAAATTATTTTTTGAAAAAAATAAACTATCTAAAAATAATGCTAGATCAAAACAAATTAAACAATTTAATGAAAATGTTAATGTAATAAATAATAATATTAAATTAAAAGAAGTTAAAGTAAAAAATAATTTAGATAAAAAAAAAATGATGGAATTAAAAAAAATTGCGGATACAAAAATGCAATTTAAAATAAGTAAAGTTGAAGAAATAGATAGTTTAATGCTAAATAAAATTTTATAATAATGTGTTTATATATTTCATATTATATAAATATATACATAACACTAAGAAAAATGTTCCACAACCAACATATTTAGTATAATGTATATATTGAATACCAGGACATAATTTTTTAGTAAATTCTAAAGTAGAAGATTTAGTTAAATCTTTATTATAAATACATTCTTGACAACCCATATGAATATTAAATAGTAACATAAATATTACATTAACTATGTAAAATAATATTTTATTATTTTTTTTTAAATTAGAGTAATATATGACTATATATAATAAAATTATTTTTAGTATATCTGATATGTGATCAAAATAATCACCATTTTTTGTAACCATATTATATTTTCTAGCAAAATTACCATCACAACAATCAAAAAAGTAACCAATTAATAATAATATAGCGCCTATTTTATAATTTTTATTATAAATATAATAAACACCTATTAATGATACTATTAATGATATAAATGTTAATATATTAGGTGTAAAATTTAATTTGTATAAATATTTATCAAATAAATTAAATACATTTACAAATAAATTATCAACTGGATTTCCAAATTTACTGTCCATTTTTCTTCCATTAGTCATAAATTATAGTATATACATATATTATAATATGGATAAATTATTAAAAAAACATAAAACAAATTTAATAAAAAATCAAAATAAATTAAAAAAAAAATTTAAATTAGATTGTGCTACTAAATATACTATTATTAATAATAAAATTTTAGCGTCAAATAGTTATGAAAAATTGATGATTGCTAATTTTCATATTATAGGAACTTATAATAATAAAACATGTATTTGGAGATGGGCGTGGAGTAATAAACATATTACATGTAAATTTTCAAAATTATCAAAAAAAACGTTAGATTTAGGGGGTAAATATTTAAAACCAAAAATAAATGGTAAACACAATGCTTTTAAATTTATGGTGGCAAGTAGTATGTATGATAAATCTATACAAGGTTATTTGATATATAATAAACCAAACAGTAATTTATTAGTATATATGTTACTAAAAAATTGTTATGACCCTAAAAAAAAAAGTAAAAAATCTATAAAAAGAAATAAATATAAAAAATCTAAAATAAAATCTTGTTAAAATTTAATGGATTTAGATATAATTAAAGAAAGTATAATATCATTTTTAGTAAATATCTATATTTTATTTAAAAATAATACAAATATAGTATTCTTAATTTTTATTATTATTGTTATTATTATACTTACATATTTCTTCTCTAAAAATCTTAGAATAAAATCAAAATTAATTTTTATTAATAATAATTTAAAGTATGATGAATTAAGATCAACAGTTGATTATTGTGGATTAAGTAGTAATACTCAAGATAAATTAATAGCAAATATTGAGCCTCTAAATAATGGTATAAAAATTTTAAATAAAGACATAGATTTATGGAAATATAATTTATCTTCGGAATTTGTAGTAGAAATTAAAGGTAAAACTAATAATAAATATGATAATTTAATTAATAAACCATATAATATAAAAAATATAGATCCTATAGAGTCTAATAAATTATATTTTACTAATAATACAACTTTTCCTGCTAGTGGAATATCATTAAATGATGAAAATGATGAAAATGATGAAAATGAACCAAATAAACAAAATAATTTAGTAGAATTAATATTTTATCGTGTAAATAGTAGTTCAAATGATAATCCATATAAATATAAAAAATTATGTGAATATACATTTTCTAGTAGTTATAATAGTTTTTTAATAGGAAATCAATTAATAGATTATTGTAGTCTAGATATGATTCAACAAGTTTTATATTTAGGCGCTAGATATATAGAGATTCCTATATATGATTTAGAACAAAAAAATGATACAATTCCAGTATTATATAATACTTATAATGGAACAAGAATGACTTTAAACTATATTGAAATTGAAAAAGTATTGGAACTACTTGGGAAAATGGCATTTAACTATAGATTATTGAATAATTACAATGATCCATTATTTATATATTTAAATATAAAAACCAAAAATATTAAAACATTAGATAAAGTTCATGATTATATAATTAAATATTTAAATAAATATTTATTACCTAGATCATACAATCATATAAATATTGCTTTTACTAAATTATGTGAAATTGAAAATAAATGTGTAATTTTATCAAGTGGTGGTTATAAAAAAAGTAAATTAGATGAAATTATAAATTGTTCTACAGATAAAGATTATCTAAAACGTATTACTTATAACGAAGCATTATTAAATAAAGATGAAATGCAAGGGACTAAATTTAAATTGAATAGTAATAAAGTAAAATTTGTGTCATCTAATATTAATGATGCACATACTGCAAAATCATTATTTAAAGATTATATAGAGATTGTAGATAATAATATTAATTTATTTAATTATGGAATTACTAAAGGTGATGGATTAAATATAAGTGGTTCTAAAAATTCTAAAAATAATTCAGGCGAATTTATGTATTTAATAGATAGTATTACTAAAAATAAAATAGTATTTGATAAAAGTGTTGAATTAACAAATGAAGAAATAGGATCATATATTTCATTACATTTATATGATAAAGATGGTAAAGGAGAACAATTAGAAGAATCCAATAAAAATAATTTAACTATAGTTATACCTGATTCTAAATTATCAAGTTATAATTTTGAATATAAAAATGCTATGTATAAAGGATGTCAATTTGTTTGTATGAATTTTCAAAATATAGATGAAAATATGAAAAATTATTTTAATCTGTTTAAAAAAAAATCTATATTATTCAAACCAAAAGTATTAATAAATAATATTACTATACCTAAAAGTATAGGTTTAAATTCAATGGTTCCACAAAAAAATAATAATGTTATTTTAAATTTTGATTATAATTTAATTGATAGTATACGTTCAGAAAGATATGCTAATATAACACCATTTAGTAATAATAAATTAAAATTAATTGGTTATGGACAAACCTTAAATGATAAGAATTTAAGACATATTAAATTTAGTATGAATTCGAATAATTTTAATTCACGTTTTAAACTTATAAAAGGATTAAATAATCAATCAGGTTATATTTCAATAAAATTAGGAGAAAGATATTTAACTTATAAAGATTGTTGTTGTTATTTATATTTAACTAAAAGTCCAAGTGATGATATAAATAGTAATAAAATAGATAATTCAATTAAATATAAATTTAATAATTCAGCGTCATTTTTAGCATTAAATTCTCCTATAACTAAAAAAGGTTTTAATAGTTTCGGTGTTTTAAAATCTATTAAAGATAAAGAAAAATTATATTATTTAAAAATAAGAAGTAATTTCAATTCTAATCGTAAATTATTTGTTAAAAAAGTTACTGAATATGAATCTAAATTATATTTAACATCCCAAAATGGAACTAAATTAGTTGTATTAAAACCTAAATTTAATATTAATGGGAATTTTTTTCCTACAGGTGATATAGTTATAAACGAAGATAGATTATTAACTTTAAATTATGATGAAACTATAAAAGTTACAACAGCTTCAACTAATATAAAAGATAAATATTCAAGAGAATTAGATACTAACCAAAACCCAGAATTAGTATGTAAACAAGATAATATGTTGTTAAATAATAAATGTTATAAACCATGTAAACTTGGGTATAAAGAAGATCCAGATGATAAAAAAAAATGTTTATATGAATATAATAATGAATCAGTATTAAAAGAAATAGAACCTTTAACAAATAATAATAAAAAATGTCTTTATGGTTATGAATTAGATAGTAATAAATGTTATAAAAAATGTAATGACGGTTATTTAGGTAATGGGAATATTTGCGAGGAAGATAATACAATTGTAAATAAGAAAAAACTTAAAGTTCAACAAGTTATAAAATCAGAACAAAATTTTGAAACTGAACTTTTTTCTGGAGCAACTGATCATCCAAAAGATTATGAATTAATTTGGGATAATAAAGATATGATAGATTTATATGATGATCAACAAATATCTATATGGAAACCTATTTCTAATGAAGGATTTATGGAAATGGGAAATGTATTTGTAAATGGATATAACAAACCACAAACTAATGAAGTAGTATGTATTTCCGTAGATTATCTAAAAGAAGAATCTATTTATTCGAATGATGAAAATTATGATTTTGGAAATCCAATATATTATAATAAAAAAGCACAATTAGCTTTATGGGATATAACACAACATGATTATGTTAAAGCATATCCATTTGTAAAATTAGAAAATAATGATAATGATAATGGATCGGTTGTGATTCCAAATAGTATAGAATTTAAAATGTATGATTTTATAACAGAAGAAAGGGATTATTATGATAAATTATATTTAGATACAAATATTTCATCTAATTTAGAAAAAGAAGCAACATTATTTAAAATAAATTTTGATAGTATTATAAAAACAAATGGTAATGATATTTATGATTATTTAATGAAACTTGAAAATAGTAATGGTAAATTAATTAGTTATACACCTAGTGATAATGGTAATAAAATGTGTATGTCTCTTCCACAACCATATTGGTCTTCATTTTATAAAGATGTTACTAGTAATATTGAACTAAAAACAACGGAAACGGACATTAAACCAAAAATAAAATTTGAGTCATGTAAATCACGAGATTATTTTGGAACAAATTGGAATTACTATGATAACGATAATACAATACGATTAGAAGGAAATAAGGATGTTTGTTTAACTTATAATGGAGATCCTAAATCTAAAATAAGTTTAGATATAAATGATACTAATAATTATTTATATTTAGATAAATGTAATCATGATTCGAATCAACAATTTGAAATTGATAATAAAAATCAAACACAAAATATTAAAGTTCTTACAAATACAGAATATGATCCAAACGCATGTTTAACTCATACTCCAGAAGATGGATTAAGGTTAGAAGAATGTGGTGACAAAAAATTTACTGTAGTATCAAAATGGATGAATAAAATAGCAACAGTTGATAAGTGTAGTAAAATAGACGCTGAAAAAGAAATGGAAAAAATTGGAGCAATAGAATTATGTAATAACTTATCTTACTATATTGTTTACTTATCTGATGGAATTAAACATAGACATGAAGAATATTGTAGTTATGAAGACGCTAAAGAAATTTATGAAAAAGTTAAAAATGAGTATAAAAGAGGTATTGCTATTATTCATGGTGATAAAATATTGATTAAAAAAAGATTGTCGACAAATGAAGATACTATTTTTAAAAATTATTCTACAAAATTACTAAATACGGTTGGTGATTGTGTTAAATGTAAAAAACCATCAAAAATATTATGTGTTGAAAATAGTATAGTAGATAGTGATCATACATATTTTGAAAATAATAAAGAGAAAAAATCAATATCGAAATATTGTAGAAAACTTAAAAATGAACAAAATTTTAAATGTTCCAGAGGATTTAGACAAAAATTCATGAATAATTTAAACCCAAATGATTTTTGTATAAGTTATAATAAAGAAGTTTTTGTTTATATCTATTCTAAAGAACAATATCCAAATTTAGGTTTAGATGTATCAAGAGTATCAGAAAATGATAAACCTATAACAAATGCTAGAATGCAACCAGTTGATAATTTATTAGGTGAAACCTATGATTCTAATTATCATATATTTTTGAAAGGAATATGTACTAATATAGAAAATAACCCTAATCAATTTAGAATAATATTTGATAAAGATAAAGTTCAGGGATTATCATTAAATTATGTAGATTTGTATAAATTTAGTAATGATATAATATTAAATTATATACCTAAATATAATAAATTGAAAATAGGTTCAAAAGTATTGGCTAAATTAACAAATCAAGAAAATGAGGCTTTAATGAATAAAACAAATATAGATTATGATATCTTAGGATTTAGAATAAATAATAAAGTAAGTATAAATTCATCAGAAATAAGATTTATGGGAGTTGTTATAAATAAATTAAAAAATAATTATGTTGAAATAATGTTTTCTATTAATTCATATGAATCTAATCCTAAAAATAATAGTATTGCCAATAATAAAAATAGACCATTTTCATTATCGAATATTAGAAAAATTTATAATGTTAATGACTTAGTATTACTCAAAAAAGCACCATTATGTTTATAATTTTTATTCTGTTTCATTTTTCATTTTTTTTCATTTTTTTTCATTTTTTTCAATATAGGCTTCAAATAATCCTTTAAAGCGTTCATCAATTGTTTTTTTATTAATTACTTTATCAGTAGTAGCGTCAATATAATAACTATGACCACCACTAATTATATATGTTGGATAATTATCACTTTGATTATCTAAAGAAGTATTTAATGTAAATATAGCATCTATAACAGTTGGTATACCATACCATCTATCTTTAGTTTTTTTTGGATAACCTGATTCTATTTTTTGTGATTTATCATTAAATTTATAATATAATGGTCCTTTAAAGAAATAGGTGCTTCCATCTTTTTTCCAAGTAAATACAGCGTCTATATTATCTGGAACTCCTTTAAAAACATCTTTAATATCTTTTGGAAACCCTTTTTCTACTTTCATATTTTTATTATCATATTTATATACTTTAGATCCTCTAAAAAAATATGTTTTTTTATCATAATCATATGTAAAAGCAGCACTAAAATTCATATGTTCACATTTTCCATTATCTTCTACATTTTCAGGATCATTCCACATACATTTTTCTTGTTGGTTACAAGATGAAGTATCATTAAATTTACTACAATTTGTACCAGAAAACCATCTTTCTGATATTTTTTTTGGATAATCATCTAGAACATTTATATAATTTTGAGATGGAACTTTAGACATTTTATAAAAATCACTATTTCTAAATATATATAATGTTCCGGTATGATAAACAAAAGCCATATTAATTGAATCTAAAGTATGTTTCCGTTTTCCACATAATATTATTTTATTATCTATATCGGGTTCATTAAAATTAGCGGGTTGATTTTTGTCATTTGTTATAGTATAATATTCATCATCACATGTATCTTTAGATAGAACTATATTTTTAATAAAATTTTTATTAATTGATGATTTGTATAAATATAACTCTTGTCCGGTTGTCTTAGAGCCTTGATTTAAATCAATATCTATTAAATTATATTTTGTAGATACATTATTATCATCTGTTATTGTCTTAGATTTATTTTCATTCTTATTATATATTTTTAAATCGTTAATACCTAAATTACCATAACCTTGTTTATAACACATATATATAAATTTTCCATCAACACCTTCATTTAAATCTTGTTCTACCCCTTCTTTATTTTTAACAATATTATAATTCTCTCCTAATTTATCACATTTTTTTTTTGCTTCAATTTCAGTATTTCCATTTACTATATCTACATCTAATATTCCATAATTATTATTTATATATTCAGCTCTATTATCTAAATATTGTTTTTCTTTATCTAATTTATTTTGTATACTTTCATTTTCATTACAATAACCATATTTTATAACCTCATTTTTCTCATTTAATTCTGTAGCGCACCAACCATGAATATTAGCATCATTTTCTTCTAATTTAGGTGGATTATCTTTTAAACATTTATATTTGTATTGATAATTATGAACGAATGGAAATTTGCATTTTCCTCCATATACATTTTCTCGATTACTTACATTTTGTCCTTTATCATTAATAGATCCAGAAAATATAGAATCAAGTGAAGGTCCACAAGAACTACATTTTTCACTTACACCTTTAAAACCTTTAGGACCAACATCACCTATTTGTCCTTTTGGTCCTTTTTTATTTTTATTTTTATTATAAAAATTCATAATAAAATATAGATGGATCAAGTTTATTTCTAATATTATAGTGTACCAAATTATATAAGTTTTATGAAAGTATGATGTATTTATAGAAAAATATAAATAAATACTTATACCAAGAACTATAAATATTGAAATTAAAATAGTATATAAATAAATTTTAATAGGTAAGTTCATTAAAATTAGATAAGATTAAAATTATTCATAAATTTTCATAAAACTATATTTTTTAATATCATCATTACTTCTATTTTTATAATCACAATTAGGGGAATTCCATTTACATTTTATATTTTGATTACATAATTGTTTATTATCATTAAATTTAGAACATTCATTATATATAGTTGTAGTTGTTTGATGTTTAGGATTTTTTGGATTAAATGGTTCACATAAATATCCTTTTAAATTTGATTTTAATTTATAAGCATTTCCATTATTCATTGTAAATGTATTTAATTGATATTTATTCGTACTAAATCTAATATTGTTAATTGAATCAAAATTATTTTTTGATTTCCATATATTTTTTAATAGTGTTGTTTGTTTTACTACTTCTTTTGGAAGACATACCATTATATCGGTGCTTGGCATTATAGGTTTAGTTTTATAAGGTGTTGTATCTATAATATGACCCATAGCAATATATCCATTAGGTGGAATGGGTTTCCAAACCGTACAATTTTCAATATTTTTATTTAATCCTTCTTTAATTATTGGTAATAATTTATAAACTCGTTCATATCTTATAGGATGTTTAACATCACCAGAAACTAATATAGAAGAAATATCTTTAGGAACAAATCTATCAATATTTAATCCTGAATATTTTATAGAATTAGGTTTACATCCACCAGATTCAAATGGATATTTTTTAATTTTTTCACTTTCAAATACAACATCACCAATAGGTTTATAAGTTCTAAATTTAGGATGTTCATTATTATCAATATACTCGTGTGATCTCATAAATGTAATTTTAGATTGTCCTAGTTGTTGAAATGGTTTATAAGTTCCTAATTCCTCGTCTTTAATTTGTGCAACATTATCAGTTGAAAATAATTTATAAAAATTATTAGTTGTTTTAATTTTTATTTTAGGTAATTTATTTAATTTTTCATTATAACATGTTTTGTATAATAAAGCATTATCTTCCCCATCTATATTATTTATAATATCTATAATAGGTTTACTATTATCATTACCCCAATACCATGAACTATAATTTTTAATTTCATCAAATGGACTTTCATTATAATTGGGAACTCCTTTAGAAGAGAAAAAATTCTCATTTAATGTATCATTATGAGAATATTTAAAATTATTATCCACTAATTTTTTGGTTATTTTAACATTATTATTAATTTTATCAATAAACATATCATTCCAATTTAGTTTAGTTGAATTATTTAGTTCATCATTTTTAGTTATCATGTTAACAAAATCTTGTTCTCCTAGTTTTTCTGATTCTAAAAAGAAAGATCCTTTATCATATTTTAAAATTATCAAAATCCATATGCTCCAAATTTTAAACATATAATCATATGCTCCCATATTATTGGTTGTATTAGCGCCAAATTTACTATATATTTGTGAAAATTCAGGTGATTTACAATGACTTTTAACTCTTGATTTTATAAATTCATTTTTAATAATATATGAATCTGAATATAGTTTTAAACCTTTGAATTTTCTCCACCAATTATATGTTAAAGTTATATTATATAATATTTTCTTATAACACATATCGCTGTCACTACATTTAGTACATATTCCATTAGTTCCTTGTAAACCTCTATTTCCTCTAATACCTTTTTCTCCAGGTGGTGGTGTTTTAATAATTACTGATTTATTAGATAAATTTTTAATAGGTATTTGGATAATGGTTATATAAGTTGTAAATAATGTGAAAAATACTATTGCTTTAAATCCTAATTCCGTTATATTAAATTGTTGTAAAATGTCTATTGGAATAGTTGTTATTCTAATAATTAGTAATGATATTATAAAAATACTTGTAACAATTATAACTAATAATAAGTTTAGTAATTTATTAATATCATTATAAAACTTTGTTGAATAATATAATGATAATATTATACCAATAACTATAACTATATAAATTAATGTAGTATATATTTTTATAACATCCATTAAATATATAAAATATAAAAATTGCTATTTATTAGTTAATTTATGTTTTAAATATATACTAACATTTATTTAATTTTTTTCCCCAATAATAGGGATTTCCTAATTCTAATAGTGTAAATTTATTTGATTTTTTTAATTTAATAATATTGAATGGATTTCTGTTATTTTTTTTAATAATATGTTGTTCAAAATAGGTTTCATTATAAAAATGGTCTTTTAAAAAATTATGACCTATATTATTATTATATTTATTATCTTCTAATAAATATACATTTTCTATATTGGTTGTTTGTGAATATCCTAAATCTTTTAATAATTTATTATTTTGATAATCATTATTTTTAAGAATTTCTTTTATCCAATCAATTACTATTTTTTTTAATTTAGATATTATTATATTATATCTTACTTTACTATTAGTACTATCATTACTATTGTTATTAGTTGTTTTATTACAAGATATATTAGTATCTTTTAATACTCTTTTTCCTAAATTTTCATTATATACACATGATTTTGTAGTATTTATACCATGTATATAATTTCCAAATTCTTTAGATAAACAAATATTTTTTAATAGATTTTTAAAATATAAATTTTTTAAATTATAGTCATTTTTATCAAAATCTATATTATTACCAGTTTTATTTTGAATTAAATATGATTCAACTGTGGTTATTAATTCTTCATAACATTTTTCTGGATATGTTTTTAAATTATAGGATATGCCTGTATTACCTAATTTACCAGTTATTCCTTTATCACCTATTGGAGCATCAGTATTAATATTATTAAATATAAATTTTTTACTAATTATTATAGACAGTATTAATAAAACGCTTATTAAATATAATATCCAAAAAATTAAATTATATTGAGGTAAAAATGGAATATTTATTAAAATATAAATGGCTATTACACATATGCTTATGATAAATAAAGATATAAAATATAATATTTGGTTATAATTTAATAAAATGGAACATAAAATAAAAAATCCCCATAATAATCCACATAATATACGATAATCTGTAGTATAATAAATATTTATTCCAGCTAAAAAACAAGAAATTATAAAATCATAAATAAATAGTTTATTCATATTAATATAGTAAAATATTATTTAACTAATACTATTTTTTTTTTGAGGTAATTTATCTGCTATAGGAGTTTCATATATCCAATTTTTGTCATTATTATTTTGAACTAGAATATTTATATTATTACTATGTTCATCATAATAATTAATTAGTTTTTTAGATTGGTCTAATTCAGGATGAATTGAAATAGCAGCTTTTGTAACATTATCATCTGTACCATTATAATCAATAACCCATTTATTATATTTACTATTCATATTACATGATGAACTAACTTTTACATTATTAAAATTAGAATCATATTCTAAACAACTTGAAAAATCATTTTTTTCTTTATTGAATGTTTTTATAAAATAAGTATCTGGAACATTCACTATTTTTTGTCTAACCTTATCAATTGTTTTACCTGTCTCATAAGAATTTCTTTTTTTATTATCATCTACTAAATAATATTGTTTTGGATTATTTATATTATTAAGCATTGAATTAGAAGATTCTATATTTGTATCATTATTAGTTATAATAGCTAATGAAGGTTTTTGTCCAAAATATTTAGTTGTATTATAACGAGAATGTGTATTTGGATTTTTAGTTTTTATTTTATCAAAATTAAAACTAATTTTTTTAGGTGATTTACCATCACCCATCATTAAATATTTTTGTTTTATAATATAAGAACTTAATTTAGGTTTTGTACTGGTATGTTGACTTGTTCTAAATAAATTATATCCTTGATTTTCAATTAATTCTACACCATAATTATTTTTAATTTCTTCTCTAGAATTAGAATTTCCAGCGTCCCATAAAGATACGCCTAATTGTTTATTTGTTTTATATGGTATTTTTGAAGTATACTTTAGATAATTAGAATATTTATTATAACTAAAATCTTTATTATCCCACACTTTACTACCTAATTTTATATTTCTAACACATTCTTTTGGAACACATTTTATATGTGTTTCATTATCTAATACATCTTTTAATTCTTCATCTGTCATAGAATCATATGAATTATTATATTTTACAGCAACATCACCTAATGCTATATATCCTTTTGGTGGTATAGGTCTAAAAATTTGAACGTGTGATACTTGACATTCAGGGCATTTTTTTTTGCTACTCCAAATTAATTCATATTTTTTAGGTGATACTACATCACCTGAAACTAAAATCGTTTCTTTTTCTGGACCTTTATTTAAATGTTGATTAGTACCATCTAATCCTTGACCATCGCCACAAAATGAATTTGATTCTGGTAAATTTGTAGAGTGATTAGGTTTATCATAATTATTTTGACCTCTCCATACACTTCCTACAGGGTAAAATTTTTGATTATTTTTATTCTTAAAAGGTAAAGGTATATATAAACTTAATTCTTGTGGTTTAAAATATTCATTAGTTTTCCAAGTATTATGATATGATTTTTTATATGAATTTTTATTAATATATATACATTTTTTAAGATTATCTGGATTATCCATATTTACACCCAATTGATTATAAGGACATTTTTTAACATCCCAAATATCTGTTTTAGATTTAGCATTATATATAGGTTTATAGTTATTAGATTTTACAACATATAATCTAGCTTCATCTGGTTTAGGATGTTTTAGATTATCAGATTTAATAGTGTATTTTTTACGTTTAATTATATTTGGATTTCCCCAATTAAAAATATCATATTTTTTTAATTCGAGAAGAATTTTTGGATTATAGGATTCTAAATATTCAAATTTTAAATTTTTCGAGGTTAAAAAAAACACTCCTTCATTATCTTTTACTTTAAGAGTATCTTTATTATTAATAGTTTCTAAATTACCTTGGATAATTAATATAATCCATTTTGATATTATATCTTTAATATAATTTATTAGTTTTTGTTCATTAGGTTTTTTTTTATGTTCTTTTGTTAAAATTGAAAAATAATCATCGGAATTACAAATATTATTAATTTTATCTAAAAAATATTTATTAATTATTTTTTTATCACTAGGATTTTCTAACTTTTCTAATATTTGAACTTCTTTTTTAAATATTTCATTAGCATATTCCACTACATTTAGATAACATACCTTTTGACCACACTTTAAACTACAACGTCCATTTGATCCTTCTTTTCCTTGTTCACCTTCGATTCCAATGTCACCCATATTACCAACTTTATTATGATTTTTAATAACGCTAAATATATTTATAATAATACCTAATACAGTTGATAGAACAACCATAAATAATAGAATATTAATATATATTTTGTATTCTTTATCTGAAGAATATGATAGTATGTTAAAAAATTGTATAATAATAAATAATAATATTAATATTATTATTAAAAAATAAAATAAGAAATACATTAATAATATAATAGATAAATTTATTTAATTGTATTATTTATTATATTCACAAATCCAGAAATTCCATCTCCATTATTCATATCATAATTTTCACATTGTGGTAATAAAATATTTATATATTTATCCATTGTTTTTTTAATTTCAGTTTCATTATTATTTAATTTAAGATTTGAATCAATCTTTTCATTTATTGATTTATAATTGACAAATTTCTTTTCTAATTCTTCAACTATCATATCTCTACAATTAGCTATTCCACAATTTTTAGCCATTATACATACTCCGTTATTTCCATCTTGTCCAGGTTCTCCTGGATCACCAGTATCACCTTTTATTCCTTTATGATTTCTTAATTGTATATAGTAATTTATACTATAATAAACATTATTTAATGATACAAATAATAATAACATAGTTAAATAAAATATAATTTTTAAATTTGGATCAATTACAATTTGTCCAATTATAATAGAAAAAAAAGTATATAATGTTGTAAATACCCAATAATACATTATAAATATATTATAAATTATTTTTAATTATAATTAAATAAGTTTATATTTTTAGTTTACTAAAATCAGTTAATTTTTTAGTTTCCGATAAAGAAATTGGTTCATATTTTTTAAATTTATCATTATATTTACATGTGACATAAATATTATTTTTATCTTCTTCTTTTATAAACATAGCTCGAACTAATTTACTTGATCGTAAGTTAGGTATACATGCTATTCCAATATTTTTTTCTTCATCCCTATTTTTACAATAGAAATCATAAATATCTGATTTTAATGTTTGTTTAATTTTCAATACAATTTTATCTTTGACAGTATTATTATTATTATTATTATTATTATTATTATTATTAGTATTATTAGTATTAAAAGTAGACTTAGACTTATATTTTGGATTATTATTTTCTTTAGAATTTTTAAATAAATATAATTGATTAGCGTGTTTTGTATTTAAAGAATTAAAATATATACCATTTGTTTTATATGGTAAACTTGGAATAAATTTAGTAATAAGTTCATCATAATCTTTGTATAAAAACAATTTTTTTACAATAAGAGGACAAATATCTAATTCATGATTTTTATTATAATCATTTGTTAACATATGATATAATAAATTAAATCTATTAACAATATTACAATTTATTTTTTTACCTTTATGAACTAGTATATCTGTTATTAAAAATATCCAAGCATCATTATCATTACTATCACGTACTAATTCTCCATCTAATAATGTATCTTTAAAAATAGAATCATCAAAAGCATATTTAACAGAAATAATTCTAGGATAGGTATATCCTGATTTGATTTTACGATCAATAAAGAAACAATAGTTAATATTATTTATACATGTAAAATATAAATAATAGTTAGTTCCAGATGATTTAATAGACATAATATGTTGAGTTTTCTCAAGAAAATAAATAGATTTACTATTAAGAATATAAGCATGTTTCTTAGTAATATCTATATCATGCGTTTTTTTTAGCCTATTCATTATATATTCTTTGGCTTCAGTGTTTACTACATTATGAGCTCCATCACTACAAAATGATAGATCCATCATTTTAATTTCGACCGACATTATATATTTAATTTATAATTTATTTTTAAATATAAATCAATTTTATATTAATTTAAAGTTTATAAAATTATAATATTCATTTATAAAATAATAAATAATGTTTATTATAGACGTCCCTTTAATTATAGAAACAACAACACATGTATTTACTATTACATTATGTATTTTTATTTATATTATAAATGATTTATTAAATTATGGATTAGGTTAAATATTATTAAAAAAATAATATTATTTTATATGAATTATAAATTAGGTAAATATTTAGGGCATACCGATGAGTTTGAATTTGTATTTGATGATCAACGATGGATAGCAATAGATTTAGTAAATGACTATCCAAATTATATTTATAAAAAAAAAGGTCAAACTAAATTTGATAAAGAATGTTATGAAGAAAATCCTTATTCGGATAATTCCAAATTATATATACTACTATTTAATTTATTTAATGAAAATATTAAAATTACAGTATTATAATTTTTAATATTTATTTATAGTATATGTCAAATAATAATTCTATTCAACCAGTTAAAATAGGAAAATTCAGGCGAGCATTAAGATCAATTAAACGAAGACTTACTCCTCGAAGAAGAAGAAATACTAGAAGAAGCAAAAAAAAGAACAATTCTATTCGCCCAGTTAAAATAGGAAAATTCAGAAAAGCATTAAGATCAATTAAACGAAAACTTACTCGAAGAAAAAAAAATACTAGAAATCGCCAAATGGAACAGAACTCAGAAGTTCCTCTACCTCCTCCAGAGTACAGCGAAATGCTTCGATACTCTAACATACCAGTTTCAGTAGGAGCGCCAACCGACAACGATAATTTAACAAATAATGAGAAAAGAAGAGCAAATAATTACGGAATATATCCTAATAGTAATATTACAGGACAAACATATGTTAATTCAAAAAAATTTAATTTGTCTAAAAGACTTGAAAGAATACATGGTCTAAAAAAATATAAATCACGATATCAACAACTTTTAAATAAGAATTTAGGAAAAAGAACAAGACTAAATAGGGTTAAACGTTTTATTAAACGATTATCACCAAGAAGTCGTGAAATGAAGAAGCACACACAGGATGAATGGGACACAACAATGGGGTTCACCCCAAATAATGATACTAATAATCAACTTTATTTAATGCCACAACCTAATGGAACTTTCACTACGAGACGTAAATCACAAATACCAAAATCTGTGTTAAATAAGTATGGAAAATTTTTAGAAAATTTTAAAATAAAAAACTCTTCTAATGTTTAGTAGGTTAAACGAATAAATATTAGTTAAAAACATCATGTTAATACTTAAAATAAATAATCTGGTATTCTATCTTTAGGTTCAACATAATCTAATTTAAGAGTTTTAAAAATATCAGTTTCAGTTTTAGTCCTAATTTTTAGACCTTTTTCGCCATTAGGTTTTAATTTATAAATTCCATATTCATTAATAGTGAATCCTTTTTTAAGAGCATATGTTCGCATAGACTTATTGAATTCGCCACTTCCAGTAAAATATAACATAGCAGAACCAACACTATTTTTAGGAATTAATCTAATATCAATACGTCTATGATAATCTTTAAATTTACAGAATCCCATATATTTTGTAGGATTATCTAATGCTGTTAGATGATCAGTAATAAATTTTTTAGAAATAAGTAGTTTAAGAAATAATGACAAATAATTTGATTTTTTAGCAGTTTTTTCATCTTTAATACTATCATGATATAATAATATATCAATATCACCTGATTCTGGTTTATTTCTTCTATAAGAACCACAAATTATCATATTAAGACCTGGTATATTTTTAACTAAAATATCTTTAATATATGTGTCAATTTCAGAAATTTCAGAATGTGGAATTTTATGTTCTAGATCATAAAAATATTTCACACCTAATTGTTGATGATGTGTTAATGTGTCTAAAAGAGGAATATCATTATTAGATAGATTAGAAAAATCAAGTTTAAGTAATTTATCTAACGTAATATTTTGTTCAAGAAATTTTTTTGCTTTAGCAGGTCCAATTCCAGTAATTTTTTGTAAATCTAAAATTTGTTTAGTGGTGCTTACTTCACCAGTATCAAAATCTTTAATTTGTTCCAATGTTCCAGTTTCTAAAATTTCATTAATTTTTTTAATAGTTGTTTTACCTATTCCTTTAATATCCTTAATTTGATCAGTATGTGTTAGTTCAACAGATAATTTCTTAATAGTTGCTAAAGTTTTTTTATAGCTTACTAATTTAAATTTAAGTGTAGTACTAGGAGAAGTTTTTAATTGGTCAGTAGTTTTGACTATCATCTTTTCAAATGCGTTTATAATAGTAGAATTCATAGTGGATTAATATAAATAAATAATTTAATTATAAATCAATTTTATTATATGATATTATTATAGATGGATATAACTAATATAAAAGATAAATTAGTAGATTCATGTAGTAATTTAAATACACAATATGATATATTAGATGATATCCAATATAAACAATGTAGAGAAGAAATAAATGGTAAAAAATTTAGTTTAGACGATACAGAATCTAAAATATTTGGGGAAACAAGAGATACAAAGGAATCAACTTATTATGATTTATTACGAAAAATTAAACATCAATTATATATTGATTATAAAAATAAAGATTATTATAAAAATTTAAATATAATTGAAACTCTTAAAAAAATATCTAATAAATTAGATGATAATTTAATAAATAAATATAAAGATAAAGAACATTCACACTATGATTTACTATTAGATCATTATAATAATATAGATGAAAATAGAAAAAATAATTTAGATAATTTAGAAAATATTAATACAAAAAATCACCAAATGACTATTACGAATAATAAATTTAGTTCAAGTAAATATACTATAATTTTAACAATATTTATTATATTATTATTAATATTTTTATTATTATTAATAATATTTTTAAAAATATAATATTCTTAATTTATATATGGACTTTAATCTAATAGAAAATTTTGATAATCATAATTGTGGTATAGATTTTAATATAGGTAATATTACAACTAAAGAATGTAAATATTATACTGATGAAAGTTATCAAAAACTTAGAAATGAATATTTAAAATCAATTATTTCTAAATTTTTAGATAGTGATCAATTAAATAAAGATTGTATATTAAATTTGCTTACTAAAAATATAAAAGATTCTAAAACAGAATTATATAATATGGAATATGATTCTAATGAATATGAAGATAATATTAATAAAAAATCATTAGATTTATTATCAAATAGTATTGATTTAGATGAATTAGAAAATAATGTATTATTAGGAGAACAAAGAATAAAAGAAACAGATGAATTATTATATATAAATAATATTAAATATTACGCTATAATAGCATCATTAATTGTAATATTAATTATAGAACTAATTTTAATTAAATTATAAATTTAAATATTTTAATTATATATATGATTTACCAAGAAATAATAGATGAATTAAATAGTATTTTTAAAGAATTTAATTCAGAAGTTGAAATAGATGAAAATTCTAACGCTGATGATTTAATACAACATTTAGAAACAATCTATAATAATATTACGGATACTGCTATAGATAAATATACCAAATTTAAACAAAATAAAGATTTAAACAAATTAAGTGAATATAAGTTTAATTTAAATAACAATATTAAAGATATGCGTAATGAAGCAATGACTAACAAACGATTAGTTGAAATTAAAATAAATAAAGGAAGACGAACTGAATATATTATGAATATTTTAAAAATATGTTTAGTTATAGCAGGTTGTATGGTAATTTTTCCAATTTTAAATAAACTTAATGTATTAAATAGCCCAAATACACTTATAATATGGGGTATATGTGTGTCAGTTATGGTGATAGTTATATTATATTTTGTTTACGTCCATATAAATATTAGAGATAAAAATGATTTTAACGCATTTGTATTTCAAAATCCAAATTCACAAATTATATCACAAAGTAAAATAAATGTTAGTTTATCTGATGAAGACTATGCTAGATGTAAAGCATTTGAAGATGTTAATGCTGAACACGACGAGGAAGATGTTAAAAATTTAGATATTGATAAATATATAACACCAGAATATAAAGAACAATGTAAATAATTATAATATATTACAACAATTAAAAATAGTTTTTTTCTTTTCTTCAATAGTTGGATTAATTATATTTAGAATTTCAACATCTTTATCACAAATGGTACATATTTTAGTTAATGTATTTTTTTGTTTAATCCAATCTTTTAGACAATCATAATGATAATGATTTTTATGATGACAACTTAAAACAACAATATTATCTTTTAATTCTTCTAAACAAATAATACATTCATTTTCCATTATATTATTTATAAATAAAATTGATTTAAATATTTAAATATTTATAAATTATATTATAATGTCTTTTTTAAATAAACTTACAACTTCTAGAAAAACAATTATTGAAATGATGGATTTAAGAGGATATCAAACAGATAAATATAATAATTATTCTAGTAAAGAGTTAGATATTATGTTAAAAAATATGGATAAAAAACTTAATTATAATAATATGCCTTTAGATATGATTTTTGATCATATTGATACTGATAAACAATGTGTATTAAAATATATTATATCTAGAGTTAGAGTTTCTAATTTAAAAACATTAATAACAGAATTAATTGAATATGAACTTGTAAAACCATATGATGATATTATATTTATAGTAAAAGATAAAATAAATAATTTAGAACCATTTTATAATTTATTTAATAGTTTTTTAACAACAAATAAAATATTTATTCAAATATTTTCAATTGATAATTTGATTAGAAATATAACAAATCATGAATTAGTTCCTAAAATGCGTATTGTATCAGAAAAAGAAAAAGAAGAAATAAAAAAAAAATATAATATAGAAACTAATTCTAACTTACCATTAATATTAAAATCTGATCCAGCAGCAATGTTTTATGGTGTAAAAAGTGGTGATTATATTGAAATAACTAGAACAAGTGAAACATCTGGAATATATATTGCTTATAGATATTGTGAATAAATTAATTTATAATTTTAAATAATTCTTTTAATGTGTTTAAAGATAGATCAACATTATGATTTAATTTTGTATTAATTTTAATTTGATTATTATTAATAAATAGTATAGAAATTTCTTCATTTATTTTAAATTTATGAATAGATTGTTCTAAAACATTATAATTTTTTTTACAAGGAAAATTATAGTATCTATCTTCAGTATTAAAATATGTAATAAATAAATTATTAATATTATTAATATGTTTTATATTTGTTTTTTTCCAATTTTTTTTAGATAAATAGTCTAAATAATTAATACCATAATTATAAATTTTTAAATTGTATTTTGTATGTGTATAATTTTTATTTATACACATGTCCAAAATAGAATTATAATATATTTCATCTAATTTTTTAGTGAATACACTATTATTTAAATAATTTCCTAAAAAAATATCTAAATTATTAATATTATTTTCTTTAAATTTAAGTAGTGTATTTTCTATTTGTTTATTCATTATTAAATAATTTAAAAAATATAAGTTTAAATCAAATTTATTATATGATTATAAAATTGATTTAAACTTATATTTTTTTAATAATTTAAATAATAAATTATGGTTAATTTTGTAGTGTTGACTAGTGATGGTGATATAAAAGATATTCAAATAAATTTAAAATCTGAACTTAGAAATAAACCTTTTAAAAATATTTTAAGATTTAAAAAAAAAATTGAATTATTTACATCTAATATTGATGTTGGAAAAGGTAAATTAAATGAAATATACACTTGGAAAATAGACAATAATAAATTAATAGCATATGGATATTTAAAAGGAAATACAAAAAATAATCATGAATTGCCTATATTAGATGAATCTAAAAATAATATAATTTATTATGATGATATAATGTTAATTAAATTAAATGATAATGATATTTTACTAGATATTACAACTGATGAATATGAGAAATTGTATAATGATTTATATTATAGTAAAGATAAATCTCAACAAAGCGATGATTTAGAAAATTTTGATGAAGAAAATATAGAAGACGAAATCATAAATAAAGATATAAATGATATTGAAGATATAGAATCTAATAGTGATAGTGATATTGATAGTGATATTGATATTGATAGTGATATTGATAATGATAATGATAATTATGAAATAGAAATAATAACTCATAAAAAAAAAAAAAAAAAAAAAAAAAAAAAAGAAAAATTAATAAAAAAAAAAAAAATTAAAAAAAAAAAAAAAAAACTCAAAAAAAAAAAAAAAAAAATAAACAAACCGTAGATATATTATTAGAAGATGAAAAAGATCATGTAAATACAACTAACAATATATATATAGAAGAAGATATCACAAATGATTTAATAAAATATAATGAAGATGATGAATATACTGATAACAGAATTAAAAATATAGATATATTTAGTTCATTATTAAATGATACTGAAAAGGCTAAAGATATTGAACTAAGTATTTATGAATATTCTAAAACAATTAGTAAAAAAAGAAATATATTACCATTATGGACAAATGATATTTTTAAAAAAATTTATTTAAGTAAAAGTATATCATTATTCTCAAATATTGATAAACATTCTTATATAAAGAATGAATCTTTAATTAACAAAATTAATAAAGAAAAAATAATTCTAAAAAATATTGCTTTTATGAGTTACCAAGAATTGTTTCCAGAACATTCTAAACAATTTTTAGATGAAAAATTTAAAAGAGAAAAATTAATGTATGAAGAAAAACAAGAATCTATGACTGATCAATTTAAATGTGGTAGATGTAAACAAAGAAAATGTACATATTATGAATTACAAACAAGAAGTGCTGATGAAGGAATGACTATATTTATTACATGTTTAAATTGTGGATGGAGATGGCGTCAATAATGTAAATCTTCCAATTTCCAATATTCTGATTTATTTCCAATTTTTCGTTCAATTATAAATGGTGTTTTTCTTTGTTTAAGTTCTTCCTCAGCAATATCTAATTCATCTGTTATATGATTTGGAACTGATATTAATGGTTTAGCTCCATGTCTAATTTGTTCAGATCTTATACCTAATACTTTAGTCTTCTCATATTTTGATAAAATAGGTTTAGATATATTTGTTTTTTTCATAATTTCATAATTTTCTAAAACTTCAAAAGCATCATTAAAAGTTGATTCTTCGATAACATTAATATTCATTATATATAGTATTTATATTTTTTCTTTCATTTAAATCAATTTTATTTTATTTATTAATAATTTTACCAAATATGAGGTGTGATTCCTTTTTTATGACAATCTAAACAAATATAAATAAATTTCATATTTTTATTATCATATTTAATATAAATAATTTCAGATTTAGCTTTAGGGCAATTTTCATTCGGACATTTAATTCCTTCAGCTCTAGGTAAAGTAATATCGTCATAAATAAATGGATTTATAAAAGAACTTTTTTTTATATTATCTAAATTATAATCTATTTTAAATAAACAACTGTTATCATTTTTATCATATTCATTATGATTGTTACAGTTATTACATATATATTTAGGTTTTTTAATAGTCGAATCTTCAGTATCTTCATCAACTAATTTTAAATATAACATATTATCACAATGTTTACAAAATTTCATTATAATTAATACATAAAAAAATATTTAAGTTATTTTCAATTTTTATTTTAAATAATTAATTATTTATTATTTATTTAATACCCAACGTTTCATAGTTCGTTTAGGTCCAACGACTTCAATTACTTTCCAAGTTTTTCCATCATTTTCTGATATCTTTGTATAACCTATATCATATAGTTTTGCTAAATCATTTGGTGATTTTCTAACATTTTTTTTTTTAGTAATAGATTTATCAGACTTGTTAGAGTTGTTACTATTAGATTTAGAAGTATCAATATTATTTGTTTCATTATTTTCATTATAAAGATATTCAATCTTATTACTAAGATAATTTATATCCATAATAATATCCATTGAATAAATTGTGGAGAAGATATTAGTAGATTGTTTATCTTTATTTTCATCTATATATTTTCTATAATAATCTATTTTTTTAATAAAATGTTTAATCATAATATCTTTAAATACATCAAATCCATTAGGTGGGTTTTCTAACATCTTAATAGTAGCTGTTTTTATATTAAAATAATTTATAATTTTAGAATAATTTTTAGCTTTAGTTCCGATTTCATTCTCGAAACCAGGTTCATTTACAATAGGATTTTCATTTAATAATGATTGGATCGATAATAATACTGTATTCAAATTCAAACATGTAGTCCATCCAGGTCCTGACCATGTTCCTAAAATAGATAAACACACTTTCCCATTTGTATATAAATTAGGATTAAATCTTATACCATTTTCATGTGTTACAAATTTTACTTTTGGTGGATTAAATGGATAATCATTTGGAAAATTTATATCAAATAAATAAAACCCATTTTCATAAGGTGTATTAGGTGGACCAATAATTAGTGCTTTTATATTTGTAATATCGGATTCATCTATATGACAATAAATTCCAACATCATTAATATCACCTTCTATATAATTTTTTATATCTTTTGCTATACGTTTTTGACCTAAAAAATTAAAAGACATTTTATTTAAATACAATTATAATGTTTAAATCAATTTAAAATTTAATTAAATTTGATTTAAACTTAATTTTAAATTAATAGTAATACTACATTTTTCTAATATTTTAATAACAAATTATGATAATAAAGTTTTTTATTTAAAAAATTGAATTTTATTTTAATTAAATTATTTAAAAAAAATTATTGCCTATTATAAAATGACCACTCAGAAAAAATATACAGATTTGAAAGAATTTCTAAGATGTCATAAAACTATTCCAGAAAAAACTTTTACACATACTGCTCTAGGACAACCACCACATAGTTATCCTGGTTCATATTCTATAGATGATGAAGAATTATCATTATTTTATAATTTATATAATAAATGTGTATTTGAAGATTCAAATACCGTTCATTTAACTGAAAAGCATAAAGATGTAGCGCCAATTCTTATAGATTTAGATTTAAGACATAGTACAAAAAATCAGAAGCGTCATTATACGCCTAGTTTTATAGTAAAATTTATAGAATATTACGTTCAAGAAATTAAAAAAATTATACCAAATATAGATGATAATAATTTGGTTGCTTTCGTATTAGAAAAAAAAACTCCTAATTATCAAGGTGGTAAAGGTGTATTTAAAGATGGAATTCATATATTATTTCCATATATAATTACAGAACCCAAAGTTCAATATTTGCTACGTTTTAATAGTATTAAAAATGACAATATATTAGAATTATTTAATTCAATACATTCAATTAATGAACCTGACGATATTTTTGATATAGCAGTTATTGAAAAAAATAATTGGCAAATGTATGGTAGTACTAAACCAAATCATGAACCTTATAAATTAACAAATATTTATAAAAATAAAGATGGAGAAATGAAAAAAATTCATAATAATTTTTCAGATAAAGATATTTTAAAATTATTAAGTATTAGACATATTAAAGATGAATATGTAGTGAATAATACTATGTATAGTTCTAATTTTGATGATATATTTAATGAAATTCCAAAACAACAGCAGGTAAAAAAGCGTAAAAAAGTTAAGCGTAAAAAAAATTCACCTATTAAAAAAAATTATATTAATGATGAACAAGAACTTGATTTTATTAAATCTATTATAAAAATTTTAAGTGAAAGTAGAGTTGATAAATATGATCTTTGGATACGATTAGGTTGGTGTCTTCATAATATAGATAATAGTTTATTAAAAGATTGGATAGAATTTAGTAAAAAGTCTTATAAATTTGTAGACGGAGAATGTGAAAAAGAATGGAATATGATGGATAATGAAGGATTAGGAATTGGGACTTTATATTTATGGGCAAAAGAAGATAATTCATATAAATATAAAGAATTAGTTCGAAGAAATCTTAGAAAATGTATGTTAGAATCTCTTTCATTAGAACCGAATGATATTGCTAGAGTTGTTTACAATTTATATAAAAATGAATTTGTATGTTATTCGGCAAAAAAAAATGCTTGGTATCAATTTAAGAATCATAGATGGAATGAAATAGATGACGCTATTGATCTTAGAAAAAGATTGTCTAGTGAAGTTATACATGAGTATGATATGTTAGATCGTCATTTATCAGATCAAATTACAAACATTACGGATGAGGATGAAAAAGATATTAAAAGAAAAAAAAAGGAAACTATAGGTAAAATTATTAAACAACTAAAAAGAACATCTTTTAAGAAAAGTGTTATTCAAGAATGTAATGAATTATTTCATGATTCTAAATTTGAAGAAAGATTAGATAAAAATCTAAATTTAGTTGGTTTTGAAAATGGAATTTATGATCTAGAAGAATTAGAATTTAGAGATGGTTTACCAGAAGATTATATTAGTTATAGTTGTAAAATTAATTATTATAACCATGATGAAGATGATGAAGATATTATTCAAGTTAATGAATTTATGAAGCAAGTTTTACCTAAAAAATCAGTAAGAGAATATGTATGGACATTATTAGGTAGTTTTATTTGGGGTAAAAATAAAAATGAAAAATTCCATATTTGGACTGGATGTGGTGGAAATGGAAAAAGTAAATTAATTGAATTATTTGAATATGCATTTGGAGATTATTGTGTTAAATTACCAGTAAAACTTTTGACAGAATCTAGAGGAAGAGGAGAAGGAGCAAATCCAACATTAGTTAGAACTAAAGGTAAACGATTTGCTTGCTTACAAGAACCTGATAAAAATGAAGAAATTAATGTTGGATTAATGAAAGAGTTAACTGGTAATGATACTATTATTGCTAGAGGTCTTCATAAAGATCCAATTGAATTTAAACCACAATTTAAAATGATTTTAACATGTAATGATTTACCAAGAGTTTCGGCAAATGATCAAGGAACTTGGAGACGTATAAGTGTTGTTGAATTTATTTCTAAATTTGTAGATTATCCAGATCCATCTGATCCATATGAATTTAAAATAGATGATACATTAGATGAAAAATTAAAAAGTTGGCCAGAAGCATTTATGTTTTTGTTAATAGAATATTTCAAAAAATACAAAAAAAATGGAATTAAAGAACCAAATGATGTTAAACGAAATACTGAAGATTATCAGGTTGAAAGTAATATGTTTATTGGATTCTTTAATGAAAGATTAATTGAAACGGATAATGCTGATTCATCTGGTATTAAATTAGATGATATTTATAATCTTTATCAAGATTGGCATAAACAGGCTTATGGACAAAATTCTAAATGTCCTACTAGAAAAGAATTAAAAGAAAATTTACAAAAAAAATATGGGAAAAAACATACTAATCATAAAAATATTTGGTTAGGATTAGAATTTAATGAAAATAATGACAATAATGAATTAATTATGGAAGATGATTAATTCACTTTTAAATATATTAAAAAACCTATTATAATTATTAATATAATTAATATAATTACACCTATAATTAATAATAATTTAGTATTATTATTTTTGTTGGTATTTATTTTAATATCCTTTAATTTAAAATTTAAAATATCTATTTCTTCAGATTTATCTTTTATATTTTTATTTTGATTTTCTAATTTTTTAGATAAATCTTTAATCATTACTTTATGTTTTACATTATAATTATCATATAATAGATACATATCTAAAGATATTTTTATTTTATCTAATATTTTAGAATCATTTTTAATTTTAGTTATATCTTTTTTAGATATAGATTGTTTTAATAAATCATATAAACTATATTTTTCTAAATTTATACTATTTATATCATATTCTTTCCCTTTTTTTATTGTTTCTATTGGTTTTAGATATTCTTGTAAATCTTCTATATCATTTTTAAAACTTATAGTTGGACTATCTGCTTTTTGATATGATTGTTCTGCTCCCATTAAAATAAGACATTATTTTTTTCTTATTAATAATTAATTAAATTTATATAAATTTATATAAATATAGTATATGTGTATTAAATTAATAGAATGGTTTAATGAAGAATTTTTATTTATGTTTGAATCTAACAAATTTAAAAAATATAAAAAAACTAATTCAGATGAATTATCTCATAATATAAAAATAATAATAGATGAACCCAAAATATCTCCATCGGATTCAAAAATATCAATAGAAACGAATTATTCAATATCTAAAGTAGAAACCCCATCATCTATAGAATTAATATCAAATGATAAATATGATTTATATACATGGGATATTTTATGAACAACATTTAGTAAAACATCTTCCTAAACATCCAGGTGGTTTAAATTTTAATTCTTTATTATCTATTTTAATAAATGTATCAATTAAAACTGGAACGAGGCGTTTTAAAATTGGATCAAAAACTTCATCATCACCTGGACCATCTGTTTTATCAATAATTACATTTAAAATTTTAATTATAAGTGCTTTTTTCTGATCACCAGATAGTTTTTTAAATTTTTGAACATATGTTATAATTTTTGGTAAAAGATCTACAATTTTTTCAGCAGATATATCTTTAAATGAAATAGCAAGTGCTTCAATAAAATCTATAGAATCTTGCTCGGCTAAAATTTTATCAATAACAGACATTTTATAAAATACTAATATATTTTTTTTATAATTAAATATATATGAATAAATATGAAATTGAAACTATTATGTATTTAATAGTATTAATAACTGGTTTAATACTAATATATTTAGTATTAAATAATAAATTAAAAATATAAAATAATTATTTTTTTAAACATAATTTTACTTTTTCTATAGTTTTTTTATTTAATGAACCATTTTTTATATCAATATCAATACATGAAGCTATTTTAGGCAAAATTATTTTATAATCTTTTTCAGAATATAATTTAAATAATTCTGCTAATTCAAATATAAATTGAGAAGTTTCAGTCTTTCCTAAAAATGTTTCTATTGGAAATTCTTTTTGAAATTTCTCTAATATTTGTTCTTCAGTATCTTCGCCCACTATATGTAAATTATTCAATTCATTTGTTGACATTATATATATATAATATAAAATTTTATTTAAAAAAACGCTTAATTTAAATGTCTAAATTTAATACGTATAATTCCTCTTGAATTTTATTTTTAATATAAGTTATAGATTCTTTTGAAATATCATTTTTTTCAAATATATCATCATCTGCTAATAATATATCGTTTAATGAATTAAAATCTAAAAATAAAATTTTATTAATAATATATTTATCTATATTTATATGTGTTAAAAAATCTTGAATATGATTATAATTTTTAGTTTCATTACTAAATTTAGATTTTATATTAAATTTAGATATTAATTCTAATTTTGAGTATATATCACTTATATTATTTTTAATTTCATCTGTAATATTCATTAAATCATAATTATTATTTACATTTTCCACCATTGAATTTTGTTTATTTTTTAATTCATCCAATGATAAATTAATTTTCTTAATCTCTTTAGATATATTTAGTAAATTCATTGTCATAATATATTATAGCATATATAATTTTACCATAATCTATACATTCATATTCATTATAAAATTGAATAAATTTTTCTGTTTATATTTATCTTAACATACTAAAATGGATTCTAAATACATTACTAATTTAAATGATCTATCGGAGGGCGCCACTATTTACCATCTCGCAGTAGAAAATCGCGACCATGAACAACTAAAAAAAGCTTCTAAAACTGAATTAGAAAAATTAGATAGAGATGGTGAAAGTGTTTTGCATTATGCTGCGATCAATGATGATAATGAAACATGTAAATTACTATTAGAATTAAATCCAGACTTAAGAAATATTAAATGTATTGAAGGTAAAACAGCATTAGATTGGACGAAAGAATATCAAAGTGAATATAATAGTCATCAAGAAATATGTGCTTTGTTAGCACAATAATTATAAATTATTCTAATTTAGTGGTATTTTGTAGTATAATATCACCTACAATTTCTTCTTTATTATTTAAAATAATTTCTACTGCGTCTATTAAAGATGATTCAATAGTATCTTCTGTTTCTTCTGATAATTCTAATATCATATTATTTATGATATTTATTTCTCGGTCACTCCAAAGATCTTTAAATTGTAAAAATATAGTATTTGTTTCTGGTTCTTTAGTTTTTTTATTTTTAAAATTTTGTTTAATAAAAGTTATATAATATTCTATAGAATGTGCTATGATAGAATTTTCTTCATAAGACATCTTAAGTTTCTCTAAACCTTTTACTGCATATTTAAATATATTTTTAATATCTTCATTTTCAGGTTCATACCATTGGATTGCTTTTATAATAGGATTATAGATATTATGAATATCAGATCTATTATCACCATTCGTCCATCTTAAAGCTCCTTGTAATATATTTGGATCATTATAAGTTATTCTATTATTTTTTATACTTATCTTAGTATTCATGGGTTTAAAATCTAACATTGCTAATCTAATAAGACATGTTAAGGGGTCAATAATAGAATGAGTATTATTTTCAAAAAAGATTGAATTAAAAAATTTATAAATTGAACCACCTAAATATTGTTTAAACATTTATTAATAATTAATATAATTCAATTATTATTTAAATAAAAATTGAATTATATTAATATTTATTAATTATATAAAATGATTATTCCAGTTAAATGTTTTACTTGTGGCAAAATTTTAGGAGATAAATGGAGATATTATAAAAAAGAAGTAGAAAAATTAAAAGAAAAAGAAGGTGTATCAATGGATGATACAGTAATTAATGTAAATTCAAAAACTTTAAAACAAACACCAGAAGGAAAAGTATTAGATAAATTAGAATTAACTAGGTATTGTTGTAGAAGAGTTATGTTAGGACATACTGATTTAATTGATATAATTTAGTTTAATTAATTACGACATTATATATTATATTATAATATGGATAAACTAATATATTTATTTTTATTATTAATATTATTTGTTAATTCACTTAATACTAAGTTTATGTTAGTAAGTATTTGTTGTTTTGTTGGATTATGTATTTATTTAAAAAATCAGAAATTACTTATTGTAGGACTTATAATATTATATATTTTAAGTCTATTTAGTCAAAAAAAACAAAAAGAAACTTTTGATAATAATTTTAAACCAAAAAAAACTACTATAGTAATAGAAAAAAATATAGATAAAACTATTATAAAAGATAAATATGATGAATTAGTATTATCACCAAAATCATATAGTAGATTAAGTTTTATTTTAAGAAGTTTATTAGATAAATCATATTTAGAAAATAATAAAGAATCAATTGATAATATTATAGACAAATATAATATTAAAAATATATTTAATTTAAGTGATTCAATTATAAATAAAAAATCTCTTGTAAAATATAATAATTTTTTAGAAAAAATTACTTGTATTAAAAATAATGATGAAAATAATACAAATTATTTAGATTGTAATAATGATAATTTAAAAAAAATAAAAATATTTTCAGAATTAATACGAATTTATACATTTTCTATAGAATATGTATTAAAACTAATTAATAACTATAAAATTAGACAATTATGTGATATTGAAAACCATTTAAAAGTGTTAATTAATAAAGGACAATTTGGATATGAATATAATGGTTATATGGTTTATATAAATAAATTATCTATTAATAACAAATATTATAAATTGTTAGAATTACTTGAATTAGATAAACTATTAAAAAATCAAAATACGAATATTCCTATTAAAGATAGATTATATAATTATGTAGATGATAATACAAAAGTCTCTAAAGATCTTAATAGTTTAGTTGTTATGTTTGATTATTATAAAATTTTAGATAGTGTTAAATTATTTAATGAAGAGGATGATTATGATTGGGATTATTCTATATTAAGAAATATAGATTTAAATAAAAATTATTGGGATATTAGTTTTTTTAAAGAATATAAAATAAAAGAGTTAATAATTAATAAAATTAATGAATTAACTAAAGATGATAAAAATATATTTAAACATGAATTAAATAATAAATATAAAAAACCTTCCAATGAAAAAAAATTAATCCAACAAGCACAAATTGATAAAAATGAATATAAAATAGTAGAAGATAACTATGATAAAAAAGAATCTCAAGAATTTTTAGAAAAATTAAATTTAAAAAATATTAAAGAAAATTTTACAAAAGTATTTTTAGAAATTATAGATGAAATACATAATTTATATGATGATAGATGTAAAAAAGATTGTAAAAATAAAGAAAATACCTTTTTAAATATGTGTATGTATTATTCAATTAATATATTAAAAATATGTATTAAGAATGGTCGTATGTTTTATGTTGGTTTATTTATAATATTTATATCATTGATTTTATATTTTATTGATGCTTCAAAATAGTAAGAATTAATTTTATTAAAATTATATTTCTTAATAATATAAATGGACTATAATATTGATACATGGAAAGTAATAGATAATTATTTTAATGTTAATAATAACTATTTAACAAAACATCATTTAGATTCTTTCAATGATTTTGTTTTAAACAAAATCCCTTTAACTATTAAACAATATAATCCACAAATTTTATATAAAGAATTAGATAAATCTACAGAAAAATTTAAATATGAAACACATATTTATTATGGTGGAAAAGATGGTAATAATATTTATATAGGAAAACCAGTTATATATAGAGATATTGATGGTGTGGAAACTAAAAAAGCTTTATATCCTAATGAAGCCCGTCTTAGAAAATTGACATATTCGTCGCATATTTTTTGTGATATCTATATAGAATATATTATTAGGAATGAAGATGATGAAGAAGTAATATTTAATAAAGAATTTAAAAAAGTTCAATTAGGGCAAATTCCAATTATGTTACAATCAAAAATTTGTATGCTTAATGGTTCAACATTCGATTTAAGAAAAAATATGGGTGAATGTCCATATGATCAAGGTGGGTATTTTGTAGTTGATGGACAAGAAAAAGTAATAGTGTCCCATGAACGAAAAGCAGAAAATAAACTATATATTATTAAATCATTAGAAGGTCTTTATAGTTATTCAGCTCAAATTAAATCTGTTCCAGATGATTCTTTTAAATATGCTAGAACAACTGTTGTTAATATAAATAAAACAACAAATGTTATAACAGTAAGATTGCCTAGTATAAAAAAACAAATACCATTATTTGTATTATTTAGAGCATTAGGTATAGAATCTGATAAAGAAATTTTAGAATATATATTATATAATTTAGATGATGAAAAATCCCAATTATTTATGGAAATATTAAGACCTTCAATAGAAAACGTTGGACCTATATATAATCAAGATTTAGCGCATAAATATTTAGCAAATTTAACATTAGGAAATTCAGCAAGTCATTTAAAGGATATTATAAATACAGATATATTTCCACATGTAGGGACAAGTTATATTTATAAAGCCTATTATTTAGGATATGTAGTTCATAAATTATTAAATGTATTATTTAAAATAGATGAAGAAACAGATAGAGATAGTTTTGAATATAAACGAGTTGATTTATCTGGATTTTTGCTTGCTAATTTATTTAGAGAAAGTTTTAAACAATTCCAGAGAGATACAAAAATTGCTATAGATTCAGAATATAGATTTAATAGTAGTCAATATGAAGATGAAAATTATCAAAATATAGTTAATAGTGATAATATTAAAAAAATATTTAATCAAAATGTAATTTCAAGCTCTTTTAATAAATCATTTAAAATAGGAACAATTTTAAATAAAAAAGGTCTTATTCAAGCATTAAATAGATTATCATATGTTGGATCAATATCGCATTTACGAAGAATTAATACTTATGGAGATATGATTATGATAGGTCAACGAAAATTACATCCTACACAATATGGTATTATATGTCCTGTAGAAACTCCAGATGGAGGTAATATTGGTATTAAAAAACATCTAACTGTAACAGGTCATATTACATTTGGATGTGAGGCTAAACCTATAATAACATTATTACATCAATTGGGTGTTAGACATTTAGAAAATTTAAAACCATCATATATTGTTAATAATTGTAAAGTTTTTGTTAATGGTAAATGGATAGGTATACACACAGATCCAATAAAATTAACAAAAATTTTAAAATTATTTAGACAAAATAGTTATATTAATATTTTTACTTCAATAGTATTAAATAATAGATCATTGGAATTATCTATATTAACTGATGGTGGAAGATGTTGTAGACCATTATATATGATGGAAGATAATAAATTATTAATAAATAAAACACATATAAAAGGTTTAGAATCAAAAATAGATTGGTATAATTTAGTAGGTGGATTTCATACTAAAAAAACGGATTATTATGATTGTGTTTATAATTGTCCTACAAAAATAGATTTTACAAATTATGAACAAATTGTTGAAGAATTAACTAAAACAAGATCTATTATAGAATTTATAGATACAGATGAAATGAGTCAATCATTATTATGTACGAATTATAATAAACTTAAAGAAAATGATAGATTTTCTCATTGTGAAATACATCCATCATTGATTATGGGTATTTTAGGTTTTACAATCCCATATGTTAATACTAGTCAAGCTCCAAGAAATGTATATGGAACAGGACAAACTAAACAAACTGTTGGAGTATATACAAGTAATTATAGAAATAGATTTGATACATCAACACATTTACTACATTATTCACAAAAACCATTAATTACAACAAGATTAAGTAAATATGCTTTTATTGATAAATTACCAACTGGTATAAACGCTATTGTAGCAATTGCGTCATATTCTGGTTATAATCAAGATGATTCTATTATTATTAATAAAAGTTCTATAGAAAGAGGTTTATTTGCGTCTTCTTATTTTAAAACATATGATGGAGAAGAAATAATAGATACACGAAATAATTCACAAGATTTTTTCTATAATCCAAATGATAGTATTAATGAAGATGTTAAGAAAAAAAATGAATACAATTATAATAATGTAGATATTAATGGATTAGTAAAAGAAGGTATATTTGTAAATGATAACGATGTTTTAATTAGTAAATATACTAATGCAGGAATTGGAAGTAATAAAACAATGAATGATTGTAGTGTAGCTGTTAAAATGGATGGATGGGGTGTGGTAGATAAAGTATTTAGTGATTATTGTAATTCTAATAAACAAAAAATAGCTCGTGTAAGAATATGTACATACCGAGATCCAAGTTTAGGTGATAAATTTGCTAGTCGTCATGGTCAAAAAGGTGTTATAGGTATGATTTTACCACAAGAAGATATGCCTTTTACTAAAGATGGTATTGTTCCTGATATTATTATTAATCCACACGCTATTCCAAGTAGAATGACTTTAGGTCAATTAGTAGAATGTGTTATGGGTAAATCATGTGCTCTTTTAGGAACATATGCCGACGCTACACCTTTTACAAATATAGATAATAATGAAATATTTAATATATTAGAAAATAACTGTAAATTTCAAAGACATGGCGATGAAATATTATATAGTGGTATAAATGGAACACAATTGTCAACAAAAATATTTATAGGTCCTACCTATTATCAAAGATTAAAACATATGGTAAAAGATAAAATAAATTCTAGAGCTACAGGCGCCGTATCATTAAAAACAAAACAACCACCATCTGGTAGATCTGTTGGAGGTGGGTTAAGAATAGGTGAGATGGAACGCGACGCTATATTATCACATGGAGCACTTCAATTTTTAAAAGAAACTATGTTAGAACGATCAGATAAATATTCAACATATGTTAGTACATATAGTGGTATGACATCAATTGTTAATCCTAAAGATAATAAATATGTTTGTCCATCTGTAGATGGACCATTGGTCTTTAATGAAGATCATGGAATTGAAAATGATAATAGTAGTTGTGATATAGTTAAGATTAATATTCCATATAATACTAATCTTATGATTCAAGAATGTAATGCTATGGGTATTGCATTAAGATTTATAATAGATAAAGAAAGTAATTATAAACAAATAGATATACCTACTAAACCTTCTAAATTTGTGCTACAAGATAGCGATAAGCGCAAATTTATTATGAGTAAAAAAGATTCTAAAAAGAAATCATTTATTCCACCAACTCCTAAAAATAAAGATAAATTTATAAACAAACTGAAATATAATAAAATTATAGTGTCTGAATTACCACAAAATATTACTAAAAATGATTTAAACAAATTATTTAGTGAAATTGGTCAAATTTTTGAAATAACATTAAATTATGGTAATACTGCTATTATTATTTATACAAGTAATGATGCAGCAAAACAAGCAATTTCAGAACTAAATAATATATTATTAGATGGATCACTAATTGTTGTTTCGTTATATACAAATGATATATCTATACCTATTGTAGAACCTTTAGGATTGTATGATGATTATAAATTTGATGTTAACCAAACTGAATATGAAGCATCGAGAGAAAAAGAAATAGAAGAAGAAAAAGAATTTTATGAAACAATAAAATCACCTGATTTTAAATCTTCACAAACATTTAATTTTACACCTAATGATATACCACCTACTACTGATTGGAAACCTGATTATTTAAAAGAATTTAATAATAATAATACATCCAATTCACTAGAAAATGATTTTGAACTCCCATATGAAACTCTTGAAGATAAAGAATATTTTAATAAAACATATGGAGCAACCAATTCAACACCTATTGAATCATATGTTCCTGATAACTCATTTATGAAAGAATTAGAAAAGAAAGAACAAGCTATACGAGATAAATATAAAAATGATAATGATAATGATAATGATAATGATAATGATAATGATAATGATAATGATAATGATAATGATAATGATAATATACAAAAGGGTGGTGGTAACTTAGATTTTAGTGAAATTAATCTAAAAAGTGATAATTTATTAGATACTATAGATTTACAAGGAAATACAATATCCAATTTAAGCGATTTAGATAATTTAACTTTAAATATTCATGATAAACCTCTACCTACACAACCTATTATATCTAATACACAAGATCAATCATCGCCTGAAATAAAACATATTACAATTAATTTAAATAATAATCCATTAACATCTGTAGAACCTAAAAATTTAAGTAATGATTCAGGGACATCATTAGATTTTAAACCATTATCAGATAATAATGAAACTTTAGATACAAAAACAATAGATGTTAATTCATTTGTAAATGATAATACAGAAATAAATACAGAAATAACTAATCAAACACAAATTGATAGTGATACAACATTAAATGATATACCAACTGAAAATTTAATTGATAATTTAGATATATCCACATTAGAAAATGTAATATTATAAAATAAATTTATTTAATAATATTATAATGACAATAATTTTAACGATACTAATAATATTAATTTTGTTTTTAGTAGTATTTTTAAATAAAAAAGAAACATTTTATTATGAATCTGAATATGATGATGATGATTTACACGGTCCAGCGCGAGACGCTTTCTATAAAGACTTGGATGAAAGAATAAATATAGTCACTAAATTATAGATAATATAGTTATTGAATTAAAGTATATCCACTTTTTTTATTTTTTTTTTTAATATACTTTCGTGTAGTTGTACATGTTAATAATACAATTAATAACATTAAAAATATTGTATAATATAAAAATATCATACTTCCTATTATCCATAATACAATTGGTGGACTAAATAATAATACATTAATTATAAATAATATAATTGCTTTTTCCTTTTTGCGAGTTCTAATTGCTTCACCATTATCATATGGTATATCGAAATATTTATTTATTATCTGTGATGAAAAATATGAAATATAAATAATAGAACCAAATAACATAAATATTAAACTAATTGAAATAAATATATCTAATACATTACATACCTCTCTTAGTTGATTATTACTAATACATTCAGTACTATTATATAAACATTCAGAATTTGTTTTACATATACTTATATTAGTTATATTATTTGTACACCATTGACATAATGTATTATCTATACATGTATCTATATTATAATAAAAATCACATTTAGAATATATATTTCCACAAGATATATTTATTAATCCCAATAATAGTAAAATTTTACAGCTCATAATTTATTATTATTATAATAAGCTTTAAATATTAATCATCTAATTCTAAAATAAATTTAAGTAGTTTGTCAGTCCATCCATACAAACATCCATTAGGTTTAGAATTAGGGACATTCCTATTTGTTATATTGTTTTTATGTGCTAAAGACACTATTATTTCTTCCCAACTTAATTCTTTAAACATTGATAAATGAATATGTTCAAAAATAGTTTCACATTCATATATATTTGAATCCTTAAATTTACATTTATCATTTATGATATCTTTATAAAAACATAATGAAGCAGGTGATATAGATTTTCCTATAGAACTATATATACTTGGAGCATTAATATATGAAATAACTTTGTTAATTGCTAAACTACCTAAATAACAACATCCCACAATTTTTTTATTATTATTTACTAAAGCATTAATGCGTTTATTTATATTTTGTGGAAAATAGTAGTCATCATCATCCATAAAAACAATGATATCATTTTTAGCTATTTCACAAGCTCTATTTCTACTTTCACCTATCGTCATACATTCATTTAAATGAATGTATTTAATTCCCATTTTTAATCGTTCTTCTTCATTTGGTAAAAATTCTTCTACTGTTTCATCATCATTACTAGTATCATAAATAATCCATTCCATTTTATTTTTAGGATAGTCACACGTTTGATAATTATAGACTGCCAATTTAAACATATGTTTCCTATTATGTGTTAATGTTATACATGATATTTTAGGTAATTCACTATTTACAATATCAGTTGATTTTTTTACAGAATTATTCCGTACATTTTTTAAATGATTATTCATTAAATCTTTAAACAATTGATCGTTTATACTATGATTTCTAATAGCGTGTGTGTGACAATTTTCACTCATTGATTCAAGACTATTTATGCTAGTATTCATAATTTTTATAATTGACGTTTTTAATTCATCTACATCATAATCATATTTGGAACCTAATAAATTAGTAAGTTTTTTCTTTTTAGATTTGAGTGGAATACAATCTTCTAAACTAACTATTTCTTTCATTGGACCTCCATTTATTATTAATGGTATAGATTTTGCCAACATACATTGGTTAATATTATGACTAAAACTATCAATATTATTTAGGCAAATATGTACTCCACATCTATTAAACATAACTTCAAATTCATTTTGTGATAATTTATTCAAATAGTTAATATTGTCTTGATTTTTCTTAACATTAAATAAACTACCATTTACTATATTTAATGTTGGATAATTTGGTTCCCAAGCATCTATTATTTTTTTATAGTTTGTATATTTTTGGTCATAACAGTATAATAAATACTCGTCATACTCTTTATCAACTGATGTGTATAAATCAGTGCTTCGCCATCCAATATATTTTAGTTTAGATGAATCTACAAAAGTTTTAAATATTTCTTCCATATATTTTGTTTTAATTAGAATTAAATCAAAATTATCTAAATATTGCGTCCATTCTTTCATGAAAGTGCATTGATTTGGAATTAAAATATTAGATTTAGCAAAGTCTAATAATACATTATTTATACATCCAAAAAATATATTTATTGATGCCTTTTCACATTTAAAATTATTAATATTTATTAATTTTATATCTACTTTATCCTTTATTTTTTTAAACATAAAAGATAAAATATTGGCATCAGTTCTTGAATCATTATCTGATTCATTTATTATAAAATTTATTTTCATGGTAAATAAATACTAAAATTATTCTTTAAATTTATTTTATAATATTATTATAAAATGTCTGGTAGAAGAGTTAGAAATTTGCGTTCACGGAGAATTAGAAAAGTGAGAAAATCAAGAAGAGTGCGAAGCACAAAACGTTCGTCTAAATCCAGACGAAGAAGAGTAAGTCGTAAAATGAGGGGAGGTGCAAAATACGAAGAGCCTGTCGCGGAGGTGATCCTATTTCCGAACTCAGGGACGCAAAAAGAGAAGGACGAATGGTGGGTGAAAAGTGGTAACGAAACCAGGATGACGAATCTGTTAACCAAGCTGCTTGAAAACGACCAATACAAACAAACAATTATTGACATAAATAAAACAGGAAGACAAGATATTAATGAGGCTAAGGAAGATATCAAGGAATTAGTGAACACCTATATAAATAAAGAATTTTCTACAAGAGCAATTGAACCATATAATACTTATACAAATGACATATTTAATGTGATAAAAAGAACTGAAGATATTAAAAACAAAATAAAATCCAAATTAATAAACCATATGGAGCAAGATGAGATACCGTGGTTGGGGAAGAACACGAATATAATAATTAACAGAAAAGGGAGAGTAAAAAAAAAAAGAATACCTCGACCATCTATAATGGAGTAACGCGGACTATTTGGTTGAAGATTCAGTAGAGTTTTCATCATCTTCTTCGACTTCGGCTTCAGAACCAGAATTTTCAGCTTCAGCTTCAACTTCAACTTCAACTTCAGCTTCAGAACCAGTATTTTCATCTACTTCTTCATCTTCGTCATTTTCGGATTCTTCTGCAGAATTTTCATCTACTTCTGATTCAGCCTCTAACTCAGAGGTTTCAACTTCATCTTGATTAGATAATTTAAGTTTTTGACATACTGCCATGGCATCGTCTACTAATTCTAAATCAAACCCTTTCTTTTTTAGTAATTCTAGGGCAATGTGTTGGTCTGAGGCGCCTTCTTGGAGTTTGTAAGGATATATGATTTCATTAAGTTCATTACGTTTAATTGGTATTTTATAATTTTTATATTTACCACTAGTTTCTAATTTTGTTAAATATGAAAAATGAGTAGTTATTAATGCTATAGAATTAGTATATTCAGCCAATTTATTACAAATAGCATAAGCACCTGAAATGCCTTCTTCAGGATTAGTGCTACTAAATATTTCATCCATAACAATAAATGAAAAATCATGTTTTCCAAGATCTTTAAGTTTATCTAAATGATGTCTAGCGCGATGCATTTCAGCTTCAAATAATGATTCTTTATTTTTACAATCAGGGATATTAAGATAAGTATTAATAATTGTCATAGGTGTAATGTAAGCTTCTTTAGAAAAAGATATTCCAAATGTTTGTGAAAATAACATTGATAAACTTATAGCTTTAATGAATGTAGATTTCCCACCAGCATTAGGACCAGTTAATATAATATTATTTGGTTCATCCCCACCAATATTAATAGAATTTGATTGAATATCTGTATATTTTTTATTTTTGGCTAAATATGGATGCCATAAATCTTTTATTTTAATGCTAGGATTTAGATTTGTTTCATATCTTGTATAACAAATATTTAAATCTTTATCATTAAATTCTTTTACCAAAGATACAATGGATACATATGCGTCTATTTTACCAATTATATTAAAATATGCTTTATATTTTTCAATATGATTTTCATTATTTTCAATGTGTCTATAAGTTACTAAAATTTTCCCTTTATTAGATAATAATTTAGGTTTATTTTTGAATAAATCATTTTCTAATGACTTATCAAATATGTCTAGATCATCATGTTTAAATAAATCTTTAGTTAATTTAAATAATTCTTGTGATGTATTAACAAATGTTTGTAATTTATTTAATTTAGAATGTAAAACATTAATAATTTTATTATTATTTTTAGCTGCTTTAATAGTATTAGCAAAATTTTGGAAATATATTATGATAGATAGTAAAATTGAAAAATATTTAGTCATATTATTTCCACCTGTTCCAGAAAAAATATTAAATCCACTTAAAATACTTACTTTAAATATATCAAAATATGTTTTAAAACTAAACTTTAGACCTGTAAAAAAATATAAATATATGTATGGTAATATAAAAAATATTATAGGTGATACTATTCCATATACAGGAGCAAAAATAATAGTGAATAATGAATATATAGACATTAAATCTTCATTTGTATTAAACATAGTTAAATATTTATTTGTAAAATACACACTATCAATAAGTTTAAGTTCTTCAGGATTTTTTTCTCTCAATATCCATAATATTTCTTCTTCTAGATCTTTTAAGATTACTAATTTATCTTTAATTTTAGATAATAAATCTGATGTAATTTTATTTAATATATTTTGTCTATTCTTAAGAACATCAATATCTTTTGTTGGTGTTTCGAGTATATTTCTAATATAAATATTTCCAAAAATGGTTGTTGTTTTATTAATAACATTAAAAATAGAATTATCTATAGAATCATTTCCTTGAAAAACTTCAAGATCATCAAAAACATTGGATTGTGTTATATTTTGAGTTGTGTTAAGTTTTAAAATAGAACTTATTAATTTATTATTATTTTCTACTGAATCTTTAAAAAATAATAATTCAGATAAAGTAGATTCTTTTTTCTCCTTATTTTCCTTATTTTCCAAGTCTTCAATATTAAATTTTTTTAAAATATTTGTAGAAAACATCGGACACATATTAAACATTTGAATTACTATTATTTATTAATTTATATAATTTAACGAATAACTATTATAAAATTGATTTAAATATATTTTTAAATATAAATGTAGAAAATATGTTTGAAACTAATGAAAATGTATTTTTAATTAAAAAACAACCAAATGAATCAAATACATTTTATCATCTAAAATGTAAATTTTTAAGTCAATGTGATTTAAAAAAATATTCTATTGACTATTTAGAAAAGATGGGTAATATTTATACAAATCATAAGTTATATGAATGCGAATATGATGATAAAATTATGAATGAATTACAACAAATTATCGTTTAAGAATACATTGTTTATGTATATTAAATGTTTTACATTTTTTATCTTTAGGAACTATATTTATTACACATTTTGATTTTTTACCATAAAGAGGTTGAACACAACCAGACTCTATTTTTTTCTTATGTGTTTTTTTCTTTTTAGGTTTATCTAAACATCTTGATCTGAACATTTCGTATCTTAATTTAACATCTTCATATGTTAAATTAGATTTTTTTCCAAGCATTTTATTTATTTCTTCGTGTAACTCATAAAGCCATTTTGATAAAGTATTTCTATTTTCCATAGTTTTCATAGTTAACGGAATTGCTTTTAAATTCTTAACATAATTAAGTCTACAATATTTACATGGTAATACATTTTTCATAGATAGAAAAAACTCATAATAATTTTTTTTTTCTTCAGATGTTGGTTTAACTGAATAATTAAAACTTATGGTATGTAAAGAATGCCACATACTTGGACCCCAAACAGACGTTAACATTCCGTCACCACTATTAAAATCATTATTATTAAATGGATTTTTCATTTATAATTTAAAAAGAAATTTTATTTAATATATCTCTATATTAAATAAAAAAAATATTTTATATATATATAAATGAAAATGAAATGTAATATGGACATGATAAATTCGGTTCTTCTAGTTGTAATATTATTAGGACTTTTATATTATTATAAAAAAAGTAATGAAAAATTTAGTGCTGGATCATGGTTAGGTATAAATATATGTCAACTTGACAAAGATCTAGATTGTATTGGCAAATCAGATATTGAAGAATTACAAAAAAAATTAAAAGATGAAAAAAAAAAATATAGTGACCAAGAGTGGGAAGAATTAATAAAAAGAGTCTCAGAGGAACTTAAATTAAAAGAACAAACAGAAGAACAAAAAGAAGCAAACAAACAATTTGATTTCTCATTTGATGATTCTACAATAACGACGTCAGCAAGTGGAGGTGGAGATTAAAGAAAAAGAAGAGTTCTCATTTGATTAATTCTTAACGATAATAATATTAAATATACACTAAATTTATATGATTAAAAAAAAAGCTAATTTAAGCACAATTCAAAGAAAATATTGTAGTTGTGTTGTCAAAGTGAGAGGGAAAACTTTAAGTAATCCTTATGGTATATGTACAAAATCTGTATATCATTCTCGAAATAAGAAAAGGACTAAAAAAGTTGGATGTTTGAACAATTTAGATATTAAAAAATTATCTAAAAATCAATTAAAAGGTATATTAATCGAAAAAAAAAATAAAACTAAATCTAAAAAAAAAAAAAAAAAATTAATAAATATTTTAAATAAATATTTAAAAGCAAAATAATAAATTAATTAATGAATTATTTTTATTTATATTTTATTATTGGATATTATTTCTATTCAATAATTGGTTTAATTATAGATATTTTTACTATTGATAATCGAATTAATTCAATGAATATTTTTTCAGTTAAAAAAAAATATATTAGGGTGTCTAATTTAGTAAATACAAATGTATTATTAAGAAGTATTCCTTTTTTATTTTTGGCTGAATTAATGTATATTAATTATTATGAAGATGTGAATTATATTACATTCTTATTTCAATATATAGTAACATTAATTCTAGGTAGTAATTTAGAATATTTATTACATCTATTAAGACATAACTATTTGTATAAATATCATTCTAAACATCATACACAAAAAATATTATTTGGATATATGACTTTTTATGAACATCCATATGATTTTTATTTGTCAATGATGTTAATAATATTTCCAGCATTATTAAGATTTAGTCCATCAATAACGAATTCATGGATACTTTTATACTTATATAAAACAGTTATAATAGATCATTGTAATTTATTTATTATTGGAAAACATTATAATTTACATCATGAAATAAAAAAATATAATTATGGAATTAAATATATAGATAATTTTTGTAACACGTTTAATAATAATTATAGTATTATAAAAAAGAAAAATGATGATATAAAAGAATCGGATATAAAACATTTAGCGCCATCTAATAATTACAAATGTTATTCATATTTATGTAAAACAACCGAAAAAGAAAATAATAAATATAAATATAAAATGGGTACACTACATTATTCTAATTTTTTTTAAATATTTATTATTTATATATGATTCAAATTAGAAAAGAAATACTTCAATTTAATATTGATTTGAAAGAAATTAAATCAAATGTAGAATCATCTATAAAAGATTGTAATTATCCATCTAATAAAAAAAATAATGTTTTATTAACATTTTTATTTATGTCTATACAATTATTTAATAAAATTGCTATTAAAAATAATATTGAACCTATAACCTTAAAACAATTAAATGAATTAGAAAGTCATAAAGGTGGTGGTAGAAGAAAAAGAAAGAAAACTAAAAAGAAGAAAAAAAAACTTAAAAAGAAAAAAACACATATTAATACCTACTACAATAATGAAAATAATTATTTTTCAAATTATTCTAAACGAAGAAACCATCACAAAGACATGTCTACATTTACAAACATATTATCAAAAATTTCATTAGGTGCGACTTTATTAATGATTATATTAGCTTCTTTAGGAACGGTTGATGCACAAGTGTCATCAGTTGGAATGCCATTTGATGATTTTGTGGAAGTAATACATAATACAGTTGGTATAGGTAATAATTCATTATCTTATATAGAACAACATGATTTGACAGTTAATTATGGTTCATTATATAATGATACACAAACATTTGTAAAAGGTTATTGTGCTGCCATGTCGGCAGTATCAGCAGGTTTAATAATGATTGATGAATTTAATCAATTATTAATAAATAAAGGTTATGTCACGATATTTGATGAATTTATGAAAATTAAAAATAAAGAACTAACCCCAAAAGAAATATTATTAAAAAAAAAAAAAACATTAAAAAAAGGTTGTCTGCTCGACCACGTGATTTATCTGAAGGCGATATGTCAAAATCTATAAATCTAAAACCAAGATTAACACGATTAAATATATTAAAACTTAAGAGAAAAATTTATCACCCTGGTGTAATGTCCGGATATCCTATTGCACAGATATCAAATACACAAATAGTATCAACTATTTTTGAAATACGTTCAAAAAAAATAACTAAATATGAAAAAACCAATATGATTAATCTAGTCCATCAAAAATTAATACAAGATAGAAAGTTTGCGGTGGATGAAGGAATTATACAAATAAATGATGTTGTAAGTGGAATTATAACCTATCCTGGTCACGCTATGACTGTAACTGTATTGCCATCAGGTGCATTAGTTGTTAGAAATGCTGACTTATTACATACAGATACTACTAAAAATTGGTTAACCTATAAACCCCCATTAAATATAGATTTAAATAACAAATCATCATCTGAAACTAAACAAACTATTAATGAATGGAACAAATTAAATAAAAAAATTAATTCTAGAACTAGAAAGACTGCTCGTGAAATTTCTAAAGACGGAAAATCATATGAAAAAAATGATACATCTATATTATCATATTTTCATAAAAAACCTATATTATCTTCAAATTGGTTGAATAATACCCCAAAAGATTCATTAACACCATTTTTATTGGAAAAGATGGTGAGGGGGTCTGTTATAAAATTAATTGGACATCAAACTTTTGATCAAAACATAAAGTATCCACACTCAAAAAACAACTCTTTTGGTAGTCTTAAAAAGTTAGAAGAAGCAAAGGAATGGACAGAAATACGAAAAGATATTAAATGTGGAGGAGTGGCAATCGCAGATTTTTTTAATTGTATTAGAAATATGAATGTTGGTGAAACAATAACATATAATAAGGGAACACATAATATAGGAACTAAAGAAGTAAGTATATCACAATATATACATACTCCTGAACAACTGATAAATACAAATAAACTACAACAAAGAAGAAATAATATTCGTGCAGATATGTCAGATTTACAACAACAAGCTAGAAAAGCAAGAGAAACCAAGCGTCTTAATCATACAGAATTGATACAACGATCATATGCAGGTTCTCAATAATCTTATATAGTTATTATAAATAGATAAAGAAAAAATTTACATAAACTAGATTACACAAATTTAAAAAAAAATATTTTTTATTTATATATGAATAATGTTAAAAATGAAGAATTAACATTTAAGATTAATTTAAAAGAAGTTAGAAAAAATGTAGCTATATCAATGAAACAATGTATGATTCAGAATACTAAAAAAAATATGATTTTATTAACATTTTTATTTATGTCTGCACAATTATATAATCAATTTGCTATTAAAAATAATTTAGAACCTATAAGTTTAAAACAATTAAATGAGTTAGATATTCATAAAGGTGGTGGTA
>Ga0206131_10000487_pt1 | contig 55012 bp, 54 predicted proteins | sample Helgoland_Spring_FD_148636 | JGI IMG/M metagenome (GOLD analysis project Ga0206131, IMG submission 148636) | Pelagic subsurface seawater microbial communities from Kabeltonne, Helgoland, North Sea - Helgoland_Spring_Bloom_20160517_1 | ecosystem: Environmental > Aquatic > Marine > Epipelagic ... | reverse complement strand
GGCCAGTGGGCCAGTGATGTGCAGCACGCCCGCGAAACCGGGCGTACGGCTATTTTTTTCGGCTTTCAAAACCCCAGCCCGATTGAGGATGATATTGGGCTGGTTGAGGTGCTGCATAAACTTGGTGGTCGGTTTATGCAGTTGAGCTATAACAACCAGTCGCTGTTGGCGACGGGATGTTATGAGGCAGAGGATCCCGGCATCACCCGCATGGGCAAGCAGGTGATCCGGGAAATGAACCGGGTCGGCATGGTGATCGATATGAGCCATTCCGCTGACCGATCGACCATCGAGGCAGCCAATCTGTCACAGCGCCCGATCGCAATTACCCACGCCAACCCTTATAATTGGTGTCCGGCGCTGCGCAACAAGCGTGAGGATGTGATCCGCGCCGTGATCGAAAATGGCGGCATGATCGGGTTTTCTCTGTATCCTCATCACCTGCTGGACAAGACCGAATGTCGCCTTGAAAGTTTCTGTGCAATGATTGCCGATACTGCCGCACGGTTTGGCGCGGCACATCTCGGACTGGGATCGGATCTGTGTCAGGATCAGCCAGACAGCGTGGTCGAATGGATGCGTGTTGGTCGCTGGTCGAAAGAAATTGATTACGGCGAGGGATCTGCCGATGCGCCCGGGTTTCCTCCGATGCCTGATTGGTTTCGCGATAATCGCGATTTTGGCAATATTGAGGCAGGATTACGCAAGGTCGGATTTGACTCTGATGAAATTGCAGGGATCATGGGAGACAACTGGCACCGGTTTTACGACAAGAGCTTTGAGGCAGCCCCATGAGCACACCGTTAGACAACCTATATCACGACGTTCCCCGCCGCGATCCCGCTGTGGTTATGCGCCTCGAGCGGATGGGCGCATCGCATCAGGGCAGACTGTCTTTCATGCGCATCTTGCTGCGTCGGATGAAAGCCGAAAACTGGCGCTTTGATGTACCCCTGTTCGAGATTGATGCGCGCGGCGTTGGGCAGGCAGTCTATTCGGCGCATGGTCCAGAACGCAGTTATTCTTTGGTGTTATTTGCCAATGATCTTCCGCCTGAGAAACGTTCGGACCGGGTCATTGCCACCGAATGGGATGTGACGTTTACGCTGTTTGATGGCATTCCTACGGCTGATGACATCACCCGCCTGTCGCAGAATGTCCCCAAACAAGAGGCCGGTCGTGTGACCCAAACCGAGCTGTCGGTCTCGCGAGCCAACCGCTCGGTACGGTTGTTTGATCACGTGGTGGACCGCCTTGCCAAAGGCCAGCAACCTGATCGGAAAAAGATTGCTGACGTTGGCTATCTGATGCGCACCACAGCGGTCTATGGATCGGGCAAGTTGGGTGCGGCAGACCGCGAACAAATCGCCGAACGTCCCGAATTTTCTGCGCCGTTTCAGGTCGAGATGCTGTCGGTCTATCTGACCCGCGCTTTCGTTCTGGATCTGGTCGAGTATCTGGCGTGGTTGCGCAACCCCAAGCAGGCCGTAAAGCTTGATCCCGATCTGCGCCGTGGCTTTGGCATCGGCAATTCTACCGGTCTGGGTATGGCGCCGTTTTTGCTCAATCATCCCTCATTGCTAAATAACTGGATCTGCGCCCGCGAAGAGGGGCTGGCACGGGTCCGCAGCCTTGTCACGGCAACCCCTGAGGCTGTGGCCAAAATGCGCGATCTGACGCTGCGTGCCGTGGTCAACGCTGATAGGTGGCGCACCGATCATCCGGTGCAACAAACCAGACTGGCAACGCTCAAGGTCGATCTGGCGCTGTTAACCGCGCATCTTGAGACCGCTGATCTGTTTAACAATCAGCCGTGGAACCGGCTCTGGCTTTGGGCCGAAGCATCCTTGGGACTTGAGGGCCAAGAACAGTTGGCGGCGTTGATAACAGAACCTTACGGGGCGTTGATCGACGAGATGGCCCATTGCATGAGCGCCGATGAGGCGCAGACATTTCGTATCGACGGTGCAATGCCGTTGGCGCAGGTGATGCAGTTGATCGAACAGATCTATGGCTGGGCGCTGGACATTGATTGGGCGGCGCGGGACGCACAGGCCCGGGTCTGGTACACATCGCAAGAAAAGCTTGAACCACGGTTGGGTGAACGGTTTGACGAGCCGGTGGCCGCGTATGAACAACCACTGTCGCCGGGGCGCGATGTTGCACGTGCCTATAAAGTTCTGCAAACTGTTGACGCCGGTCCGGTAGCGGAGTTCTTGTTGCGTCATCCCGAACACCGCCATGTGATCAGACGTCTGCAGATTGTTGCCCGTTGCCCCTATGCGGAAATCCAAGACAATACTATCAGTTCTGACATGATGCCGATTGATTTGCTTCGCCTCAAACTGTCGTTTTTTGGGGCAGGGCATTTTGATCCGCGCTCGGACCGTTGGCTACGTATTACCATGTTTGGCAATGCCCCGTTTCCACATGAGTTGGCCAATGCCGATCCCGACAGCTGGAGCTATCCGCCGCTGTCGGACGTGCCGGGATGAACTGGTCGCTCAACGAGTTGGATGCGATGGCCCGCAAAGCAGCGCGCGGGGCTGGGTATAGCTGGGGTCTGGCCGAAGAGGCGGGCAGGGCGACACGCTGGTTGGCGGCGGCCGGACTGCCGGGGCCGATGTGTTTGGCACGGCTGCTTGCAGAAGTTGACGGCGCAGATTTCAAAGATTTCACCCCTGCCGTTTCGGCTGGGCGTTGTACCGCTGACAGTGGTGCACTCTGCCCGCTTTTGACCGGTGTGGCGCTGTGTGACGGCGCGTTAGACTATTCACCACTGCAGGGTCTGACGCTGTCCAACCTGTCGGCGCCTTTGTTGCTGTTGCCTTTTGTGGCCCAGACATTTGGAATTCAGGCGTCTGGCACTCAGAGTTCTGGGGTTCCGACTTCTGAAAGGGTCCGATTGCGCTGGGCGGAGGTGCAGATAATTTTGGAGCATGGCGCAGTCTATCTGGACGGCGTGGTGGGTGATCTGACCTGTGCACAGGCCGAAAGCGTGACCCTTGATCCTGCGTCCGCCGAAAAGCCGCCGCAAGGGGCACCGCTAGCACCGCAATCGCGCGCCGTGATTGACGTTAAAACCCGGACCTGTCTTGAAGAGTTTGCACAGCGCACATTTGCCCCTGCAACCGAAGCCAGCCGTCTTGCCGGTGCTGGTGCGGGTCTGTCTGACAACGACTGAGGCGTTTAGAGCTGTCTTATCCTGGTGATCTGGCTTTCGCCCGAAACCTCGTCCTTAATAAGCAGACGTAATCGATAATTTTTGGTATGATCAAGCGACCAGGATCTTTGATGAGGCTCTGGGACAGCCCTTGGGATCACCGATCAAGGGGTTATCCGGTAGCTTGCCAGCTTGATGCCGAACCAGATGAACACGACCCCGGTGACGCCTTTGAGCCAGCGCTGGAAGGCCCCTTTCCGGGTCAGTGTGGCCAGTTGCGATACCAAAAGCACCATGGCACCAAACCATACCGCATTAATCGCCGAATGCAGAAACACCAGTAAAAAGGGGGATGTAACAGATTGGTCGGCCCCTGTGATAAACTGGGGAAATGCGGCGAGGTAAAACATTGAGACCTTGGGGTTGAGAGCATTGGTTAAAAAGCCCTCGATATAGGCAGACAGCAGGGGGCGTTTCTTGCAGGTAGCCGCTGAGTGCGGTGCTGTCTCGATCTGTTTTGTGGCGGTTGTTCTGATCGCGGTATAAAGCGCCTTTGCCCCGATCCAGAATAAATACGCAGCACCAAGGTATTTTACCACGGCGAAGGCCATTGCTGATTGGACCAGAATAAGTGAGATGCCCAAAATCGACAGTGCCCCGTGAAGATAAAAAGCAGTGACAAATCCTGCACCATTGGCCAGACCGGCGACGCGCCCAGATGTGGGAACAGTTTTGGCGATCAACACCCCGTTTGGGCCCGGTGAAATCACCAGCAGGGATGCAATCAATACGAAAGTTACAATGTCTGCCCAGGCCATGCGGGTCGCTTTGGTGGGATATGCAGGGTCAGGATCGGTCTGGTCACAGGCTGAGCCAAGCGGTGGTTTGGGACAAACGGGCTGCTATGGCTTTAAAATTTTGATTGTGGCGGATCAACGCAGAACAGTTTTGCCGGTTTTGATGTTCCCGATGGGACAGCGGTCATCCCAGAAAACCTCTGATGGCAGGTCACAATATCTGTTCGGCCGGAATGTCCGAATCCTAGTGCTTGTTTAATGTTGCAGCCAGCCCACTTTCGGCAAAGGTGACAACATAATCGCCGAGTTTAAGCGCCTGTTCGGGGTTGGACGCATTGCCATCCAGAGCGCGTTTCTTAACGCCTTGCAGAATACCTGCCATGCGAAAATTGCAAAATGCCAGATAAAAGCCGAAATTTTCAATGCCCGCCAAGCTGCGGCGCGCGCAATAGGCGTCGATAAACTGGGTATCCAACCACAATCCGTGCGCCTGCCGGTCGACACCGGCCAGCCCGCGCCCCTCATCGCCTTGCGGCATGGCCCACTGCATGATCACAGCGGCCAAATCGGCATAGGGGTGGCCCAGCGTCGATAATTCCCAATCTAGCATCGCCACACAGGCGGGGCCCTGTTTGGCGAACAACATATTGTCGATGCGGTAATCGCCATGCACCAGACTGCGTTGGCCGTCATCCTCGGGCATGTTATTATCCAGCCAGTCGATCAGCGCATCCATTGCCGCAATATGTTCGGTTTCCGAGGCGCGATATTGTTTGCTCCAGCGGTCCACTTGCCGGCGGTAATAATTGCCCTTGGGTCCGTAATCGGTCAGCCCTGTTGCCACCAGATCAACGTCGTGGATGGCGGCAAGCACGCGGTTGGTTTCACCAATAATCTGGCCGCGCGCCTCGGGGGTAAGATCCGCCATGAAAGGCGTTTTGAAATTGCGCCCGTCAACTTCGTCCATGACATAGAACGCCGACCCAATGACGCTTGGATCCTCGCAGAGCACATGCATTTTCGCCACGGGCACATCGCTGCCCGCCAGTGCCTTTTGCACCTTGAATTCGCGCTCTACTGCATGGGCAGATTTCAACAGCATACCCGGCGGCTTGCGGCGCAAAACAAAGGTCTTTTGCGGCGTGATCAGCCGAAATGTTGGGTTTGATTGCCCGCTGGCAAACTGCTCGGCGCGTGCCGGACCGCTAAAACCGTCGATATGCCGCTCCAACCAAGGTGTCACAGCGGCAAGATTCAGCGTGTTGGCGGTTTTGTCCGACATCGGGTTTTTTCCTGTCCGCTAGCGTTTACCCATTGGCAATGAGGGCGGTCATCTGAGCTTTGGCCTCGGCATATTCACCAGCCAGCCGATCGACCAACTGACCCGTGGGCAGCACCGCCTCAACAGCGCCAATGCCCTGGCCTGACCCCCAGATATCTTTCCATGATTTCAGTTTCTTGCTGTCGCTGCTAAAATCCATCGACGAGGCATCCGCGGTTTCCAGATTTTCCGGATCCATGCCGGCGCGCACAACCGACGGCCTGAGATAATTGCCATGTACCCCGGTAAACAGTGACGAATACAGGATGTCGTCTGCGGTGCTGTCAACGATCATGTCTTTGTATTCGCTGTGCGCATTGGCCTCTTGGGTGGCGATAAACGGCGAGCCGATATAGGCCAGATCGGCGCCCATGGCTTGGGCGGCCAGTATCGACCGACCAGTGGCAATGGACCCCGACAGCAGCAGCGGCCCGTTGAACCACTGGCGAATTTCACTGATCAGCGCCAGCGGCGACAGCGATCCAGCATGGCCACCGGCCCCGGCGGCGACGGCAATCAGCCCGTCAGCCCCTTTTTCAATAGCCTTCTTGGCAAAGCGATTGTTGATAATGTCATGCAAAACCACGCCGTCACAGCTGTGTGCGGCCTGATTAACCTCGACCCGCGCGCCCAGCGAAGTGATCCATATCGGCACCTTCCACTTGGCGCAAATCTCGATATCCTGTTGCAGGCGCTCGTTGCTGCGGTGCACGATTTGGTTGACAGCAAAGGGTGCCGCCGGAGTGTCTGGGTTGGCCTGATTGTGGCGGTCAAGCTCTTCAGTGATTCGCTTGAGCCAGATTTCGAGCATATTCGGCTCGCCGTCTTTTTGCCGCGCGTTCAACGCCGGGAAGGAGCCAATCACCCCGGCTTTGCACTGGGCGATGACCAGATCCGGGGTGGAGATGATAAATAAAGGTGCTGCAACGGCCGGCAGGCGCAGTCCGCTAAGGGCTTTGGGTAGGGGATCACCAATCATAGTTTTGCCTCTCATGAAATGCGCGTTGTGCGGGGGGACGGCTTTGGTTCGGCGTGTGCGGCGGTGTCGGTATTGAGGGTGAAGAGGGTTATGAGGTCACGCATAGGTGTCTCCTTTTTATTGTTTTAGCCCGAGTCTTTGCGCTGTGATGCGCGCGCGACGGGTGTTTGGCAATCGGCAATCCGTATTTTATACTGCGGTTCTCTGGGGTTGGCCTGAAGGCAAGGCTGTAGAGGGCGTTAAGTTTAAAGCGTTTAGGCATAATAACGCCGCCCAATCCATTCAGCGATCAGGGCTGGTCGGTTTTGGCCTTCGATCTCGATGCGGATATCCCAGATGGTCGTGCCCTCATTGGCTTTATGTTCGGTATAGTCTTGCAAGGTGAAATGCGCCCGAATTCGGGCGCCTGCCGCCACCGGAGATAGAAATCGTATTTTGTTAAAGCCATAGTTCACCCCCATTTCCGCGCCCTCGATATCGGGCACGCCATCATAGATCATCGCAGACAGCATCGACAGGGTCAAAAACCCATGTGCGATGGTTGTCCCAAACGGGCTTTGTTTGGCAGCGTCAGGATCGACATGAATGTATTGGTGGTCTTCGGTGATATCCGCAAAGGTATCGATGCGGGTCTGATCGATCACAAACCACTTAGAGGTCCCGGCGTGTTTGCCCACCAGTGCGGCCATATCCTGACGGGTGATTTTCTCCACGCTTCAGTGATCTCCAAAAATTTCAGGCCCGGTGCCCACATTGATGCCGCCCGACAGCGGGATCACCGCACCGGTGACATATGATCCACCATGCCCGCAGAGAAATTGCAAGGCTGCCGCCACGTCATGCGGCCGTCCGATGCGCCCGAGAGGCACCCGAGAGGCAACGCGCGTTTCCCCGTCTTTCTGTTCGACGGCAAAGGCGGTCATTTTCGATGGGAAAGGCCCTGGGGCGAGGGCATTGACGGTGATACGACGTGGTGCCAGATCCTTTGCCAGAATTCGGGTCATGTGATGGACGCCTGCCTTCGATACCGCGTAAGAATAGACTTTGTCGCCCATGGGCACTTCGCCCATAACGCTGCCGGTGTTGACCACCCGTGCGGGATTGTCATCCGTGGCCGCCGCCGACAGTAACGGCAAAAGACTTTGCGTCAGATGGAACATCCCGGCGATATTCAGGGTCATGACTTTTTCCCAAGCCTCAAAGGGAAAATGCCCCAGTGGAGCGCCCCAAGTGCGTCCGGCATTGTTGATCAAAATATCCAGCTTGTCTGTACGCTGAGCAACTTCTTGGCACAGCGCCGCAATTCCGGTTTCCGAGCTGACATCACCGCCGAAACCCTCGGCGGTGCCCGATAGGCCCAGACTGTTCAACGCGGTTGAAACGGCAACACAGGCCTCTCCTTTGCGCGACGCGATCAGCACCCGCGCGCCTGCCGCCATCAATCCGGTTGTTGCCATGCGGCCGATACCGGTGGCGCCGCCAGTGACGAGGGCAGTTTTGCCGCTAAGATCGCACAAAGCACTGGGGGTCATTGTCATATTTGGCTCGCTCTTGGTTTATCAAAGGCGTTTTGATCCACCTCCCTGTTGAACCGTATAAATACCGCTCACGCGTGGCAAGAGCTACGCATTTAAAAAACGGCGTGGCGTCAAGATTGCACATAGATAACCTTGGAAGTAAGCTTGTGCTAAGAGGTCCGTGCCCTTTCTTTCAAAACAGCAATGAGGAGCCCGCTAATGAGCGTTGAAAACTGGTTGATCCGCGAAGATCTTGAGGGGGGTGTCACCCGTCTTGTCTTGAACCGTCCGCCCGTGAATGCCTTGAACAGCGCTTTTTTAGACCTGCTGGGCGCCCATTTGGACAGGCTACAGGCCGATACAGCCATCAAGGCTGTGATTTTGGCAAGCAACAGCAAGGTGCTGTCGGCTGGGATGGATCTAAAAGAGGCGTTGGGTTTTGATCTTAAAGACCAGCAAGCCATGGTGCGTGGTCTGAATGTCAGCTTTACCAAACTGTTTGGCTTTCCAAAACCTACCATTGTTGCCGCCAGTGGTGCTGCGATTGCTGGTGGCTTTTTTCTGGTGCTTGCCAGCGATTACCGGATTGCCGGCCCAAAGGCGCGCTTTGGACTGGCTGAGGTGCGGGTTGGCGCCAATTTCCCGGTTGGACCGCTGGCGATTGCTCGCGCGATGCTGGCACCCAATGATTTGCGGCGGCTGATGCTGGGCGGCCACCCGATTGGTGCCGAGGCGGCTTTGGCGGCGGGCATCGTGGACCTTATTGAAGACGCGGATGCGGTGATGGTGCGCGCGGTGAGCGTGGCGCGTGACTATGCCGCGATCCCGTCCGGCACGTTTGCAGAAGTTAAGCGCCAGATGCGCGGGCCAGTGATCGAGACGATCCAAAACGCGATGGCAAACGGGGCCAATACGCCACCCGAGGGCTGGTTTACAGCTGAGACCAAAGCGGCGATGTCACGGATGCTAGGCTAGCAGCAATGGTTTCAGGGCCCTTAGATGATATGACCCCCAAGTCCCAGACCCTCGGATTTGACCACGCACGGCTGGACCGCATTGGTGACTGGATGGCGCGCTATGTTGCGCAGGGCAAATATGCAGGCAGCTCGGTGTTGATCGCGCGGGGTGGTCACGAGGTGTATCATCACGCGACGGGGCTGCGGGATATAGAGACAGGGCTGCCGTTTGAACGCGATACAATTGTGCGGATTTATTCGATGACCAAGCCGGTGACCGCAGTGGCGGTGATGATGCTTTTTGAGCAGGGCTTGTTTTCTCTTGATGCGCCGGTTTCAGAATTTATCCCTGCGTTTCGCAACATGCAGGCGTTGATCCCCGGGGCCGAGCGGATCGATCAGGTTGTGCCCTGTGCGGTGCCAACGCTGCATCAGCTTTTAACCCATACCAGCGGGTTGAGTTATGCGTTTAACTTAGGGGTTCTGCCGCAGGCGATGGCCGAGGCTGGCATTGGCTTTGACGGCGGCAGCATGCCTTTGGCCAAGATGGTTGGGCGGGTGGCCGCCCTGCCGCTGGCGTTCAAACCCGGAGAACGCTGGGAATATTCTGTGGCAAGTGATGTGCTGGGGCAGGTGGTGGAACAGGTCTCGGGCGCCGCGCTGGATCGGTTTTTCCACGACAAGGTTTTCGCGCCTCTTGGTATGAGTGAGACCGGGTTTTCGGTGCCAGAGGACGCGCTGCGTCGCTTTGCAACGTTATACGCCTCACAGCCGGATGGCGCGTTTGCTTTGACGCCGGCACCAACTGACGTTCCGATATTGCGCACGGTAGAAACCGCTGATGACAGCTGTTTTCGCAATCCGGTGGGTTTTTCTGGCGGGGGCGGTCTGGTCAGCACACTGGAGGATTATATGCGCTTTTGCGAGATGCTGCGCAGGGATGGTGAGGGACCCCAGGGGCGATTGTTGTCGCCGCGAACCGTGGCTTTCATGATGCGCAACCATCTGGCAGGCGATATCGCTTCGATGGGTCCGACAAGTTTCGCCGAGCAGCCAATGCAGGGCGTTGGTTTTGGCCTCGCTGGGGCGGTGGTGCTGGATCCGGCGCGGGCGCGCGCGCCGGGCAGTATCGGTGATTTTGGCTGGGGCGGCATGGCCTCAACGGTGTTTTGGATCGACCGTGTGCTTGATCTGTCGGTGGTGTTTTTGACCCAGCTTGCGCCCTCCAGTTCCTATCCTTCTCGCGGCGAGCTTAAAGCATTGGTGCACGGCGCGTTTGTTGAGGGCAATTTTGACCGCGGTGGTTTTGACACAGGCGGTTTTGAACAGGACAGTCTTGCGATGGGCGCGCGGTCCAATGGGCCAGGTATGCTATGACCGATACAGTCGAGGATCTTGTCGCCCTCATGGATGTCGAGCGGCTGGAGCTTGATCTGTTCCGCGGCACCGGATCGGGTGGAGAGACCAGCCTGCGAATCTTTGGTGGCCATGTGGTGGCGCAGGCGCTTTCTGCGGCTTACAGAACGGTTAAAAACCGTCTGTGCCATTCGTTGCACGCGTATTTTATCCGTCCGGGCGATCCCAATATTCCGGTTGTCTATAGCGTGGATCGCGCTCGCGATGGCGGCAGTTTTACCACCCGGCGGGTGATTGCGCTGCAACACGGCAAGCAGATACTCAACCTGTCGGCCTCGTTTCAAATTACTGAAGCTGGGTGGCAGCATCACCATCCAATGCCGCAGGTCACAGGGCCCGAGGGCTTGGATGAACGCCGTACATTACGACAGCAAAACGTTGATAGAATTCCTGAGCAGTACCGCAAAGATTATGTCCGGCCGCGCCCGATCGAGATACGCGAATTGGCGCCGATCGATCATTTTAACCCGCAACCGGCGCCAGATCTAAATCATCTGTGGTTCCGCATGCATCACGCCGCAGGTCAGTCGCCGCAGATGCAGCATTGTCTGCTGGCCTATGCGTCTGATATGAACCTTCTGGGGTCTTCGCTGCGGCCCCACGGGCTGACATGGTTCAAGGGTGGGGTGATGACTGCCAGTTTGGATCATGCGATGTGGTTTCATGCACCGGTCCAGTTCGATCAATGGCATCTGTACACCATGGACAGCCCCTTTACCGGCGGCGGGCGCGGTTTTAACCGTGGCGCAATTTATAGCCAAGAGGGCCGCTTGGTGGCCAGCGTTGCCCAAGAGGGGTTGATGCGGCCAGTGCGCGCGCCGCGCTGAAGGGCGCGACACCAGAACTGTGCTGTCAGATCCTGACACGGCCCTTTGACACCACATGCTGACACGGCATCCTTATATTGGGCGGTAACATCGGGGCATCCGCGTTGAGACGGGGTTCAAGCCTATGGCGGGCGGTGTTTTGGGGCTCAGTTTGTTTAGGAGACCTCAATCCTGAATAAAAAATTTGACAAATCGGCGAAAAACTTTTTGATTTAAGCAAGGTCACCACAGCATTTTTTTGCAATTTCAGAGGTGGCTTGTTGATTTTACATGGAGATATTTTATGCGCATTCCCCCCCCAGCCCTTACTTTGCTTTGTCTGTTTGCCATCGGAGCCCTTGATGGGGTGTTCCCGGGCCTGACGCTGCAGTTTCCGGGACAGATTGTACTTGCCAGCGGCATTGGCTTGGCTGGTTTGACCTTGGTCTTGATTGCTATCCGTGGTTTTTATCGGGTTAAAACCACCGTCCTGCCGCAAGAGATGGAGCATTCGAGCACGCTGGTCACCGGCGGGGTGTATCAAATCAGTCGCAATCCAATGTATCTCGGGATGGCAGCGATTATTGCAGGGCCGGGTCTGGCGCTTGGGGCATGGGCCACACTGCCGGTATTGGCAGTGTTTGTCTGGGTGATCACAACCTATCAGATTATACCGGAAGAACAGGCTTTGACAAAAAGTTTTGGCGACGAGTTTGTAAACTATAAGGCCCAGGTTCGGCGCTGGATCTAGGCGCTGGATCTAACGGTCTGAATCTATCGGGGCTGTGGTTTTGTCTGCTGCTTTGAAGATACCGAATTTTCGGGTCAGTTTACGCATGCCGCCAATCCAGCGATCATAATTGTCGGTCTTGGCGCGCATGTAGCCCAAAACCTGTTTATGGGGCAGGATCAAGAATGTCTCGCGGCGGATGGCCTCTACGCAAGCCTCTGCCACCGCTTCAGGCTCCATCATGCCGTCTATGCTTGCGACGTGATCCTCTAGCCCGCGCGTCATTTCGGTGCGCACGGCTTGTGGACATAATACCGAAACCTTGATGCCGGCGTCGCCATGGCTCATTGCCAGCCATTCCGCCAGGCCCACGGCGGCGTGTTTGCTCACCCCATAGGGTGCATCGCCGACCTGATTAAGCAACCCAGCAGCCGAGGCGGTATTGAGCAGATACCCGCCCCCCCGCGCCGTCATCCGCGGCAGCAAATGGCGGGCCGCCCAGACATGCGCCATGACATTGACCTGCCAGATCCTTTGCCAGTCGTCATTGGGGACCTCGACGCCACCGCCAACACTGATGCCGGCATTTGAACAAAACATATCAATGGGGCCGATGCTGGTTTCGACGGTCTCAATCAATGTGGCGATATCGGCCTCTACTGCGACGTCCAGTTTCAACGCCACGCCACCGATTTGGTCGGCGGTTGTCTGCGCTGCGGCGAGATCGAGATCAGTGCAGATGACTTTATGTGGTCGTTCGGCGGCAAATCTCAGCGCCATGGCACGCCCGATCCCCCCCCCAGCACCAGTGATGACTATTACTTTATTCGCCAGTTCCATCGGTGTGCCTTTTTTCAGTTTGGGGCTGGTTTGACGTCATGCCGTCAGCGGTTCAGCCATTTTGGTTTGCGCTTTTCGACAAAGGCCTGCACGCCCTCTTTGAAATCTTCGGTCTGTGCCAGATCCGTGACTACCTCGCGGCTATAGGCCAGACTATCTGGCAGGCCCTCAGCCACCGCCAGCGCGTTCAGCACCCGTTTGCTGGCTCTCACGGCCGAGGGAGAGACCGCTGTGATCTGCGCGGCTTTCGCCATTGCCGCATCGGGAAGTTCGGCTTTTGGCACCACCGCATTGACCACCCCCAGTGCGAGGGCTTCTTGAGCGGTGATGCTGCGACCGGTCAGAACCAGTTCTTGCGCAGCGAGCCGCCCGATATAGCGGCTGAGGCGCTGCACGCCTCCGGCGGCAGCGAAAAATCCTACTTTGACCTCGGGCAGCGCAAAGGTTGCAGTGTCGGCGCTAAGAATAATGTCGCATGATAGTGCGGTCTCAAAACCGCCACCCATGGCGAATCCGTTGACCGCTGCGATGATTGGTTTTTCCAGATCAAAGCGCTGGGTCAGGCCAGCAAAGCCCGAGGGGGGCATGTTGCTCTTGCCGCCAGCTGCGGTGAATTTGAGATCATTGCCAGCGGTAAAGGCTTTGTCGCCGGCGCCAGTTAAGACTGCGACCCACAGATCAGCGTCGGCTGAATATGCGTCCCAGACCTGCGCCAATTCGTGATGCATGGGGGGGTGCATCGCGTTATATACCTCTGGCCGGTTGAGCGTGACCTGCAAAATATTGCCGCGGCGCTCTGTGGTGATAAACTCATAACTCATCTGTCATTCCTTTCGGCTAGGGTCACGAAGGACGGCCGGTTTTCAGCCCGCCGGTGTCAATGTCTACAAAGTGCCCACCGGAAGCGGCCAGCGTTTCCAAAAGTTTGGCTGGGGAAAATGTATCGTCTTCATCGCCCAGTTGGTGCATTTTGGCCAGAATGGCCGCAGCACCGATCTGATCGCCATACCACAGCGGTCCGCCTTTATCTGCGGGCCAGCCATAGCCGTTGCGCCAGATCACATCGATGTCCGAGGGGCGTTGGACCTTGTTTTCCTCAAGGATTTTCAAGGCCTCGTTGATCATTGGGTAAATACAGGTCTCAATGATGGTTTGCGGCGCCATTGAAATGGGGGCGGCGCCGGTCACGCGCTGGATGACCTGCGCCGACACCTGCGAGGGTAAAGGGGTGCGGGAGGCGTCATAATCATAATATCCAGCCTTGGTTTTCTGGCCGCGGCGATCCAGTTCACACAGCGCATCACGGATCGGGTTTTTGGTGATTGCACCCTTTGACCAACCCAGATCCAGCCCCGCCAGATCGGCCATTTGAAACGGCCCCATGCGAAATCCAAAGCTGTTCAGCGCCGCGTCGACTTCCCAAGGCATGACGCCTTTGTGCAATAGTTTGAGAGCCTGAGTTTGGCGTTTGAACAAGATGCGGTTGCCGGTGAATCCGGGGCAGACGCCGACGAGCACGGCGGTCTTGTCAATGGTTTTGGCCAGCGCCATGCAGGTCGCTACGATATCGTCGCCTGTGTGATCTGCGCGTACAACTTCCAGCAGCTTCATCACATTGGCCGGTGAAAAGAAATGCAACCCGATCACGTCTTTTGGGCGTGTCGTCATGGCGGCAATTGCGTCAATATCAAGCGCTGACGTATTGGTGGCCAAAATTGCACCGGGTTTTGCAATCCGGTCAATTTCGGTAAATATCTTGCGTTTGAGTTCCATTTCTTCGAACACTGCCTCAATAATCAGATCGCAACCAGCCAGATCGGCAATGGTCAGGCAGCCCTCAAGACGGCCCATGCGGGCCTCGACTTCGGATTGCGGAAAACGCCCCTTGTCTGAGCTGCGTTGATAATGCCCCCGCACCACGGACAAGCCACGATCCAGCGCTGCTTGTGTGGTCTCGACAATTTTGACATGCAACCCGGCGGTGGCAAAATTCATTGCAATTCCGCCGCCCATGGTGCCGGCGCCGATCACACCGATGCTTTTGATCGGGCGCAGCGCCAGAGCGGTTGGCAGGCCTGGAACGGTCCAGACGGCCTGTGTTGATTGTGTAATATACTCTGCGGTGTCTTGCGGGGTCGGTGCGGTCATATGGTATCCTTGTCTTGGTCTATCGGGGTCCTGGCCTGTTTGTACAGTGTGGCCACGCTGCATTGATTGCCAGTGCTGTCGTGGCACCGGTGCGCTTGGGCAAGGTCCCTGTTTGCGTGTTCAAGGCGCGTGTCACCATATTCAGAGTGTACCAAATGTTGGCGCCAAGCAGAACGTTCAAATCAAAACCGTAACCGCAGTCAGGTCGCTTGTCGAAACCTTATTTTGCGCCTGCACAGTGTCTGGAGCAGAACGTCATTGGCCCGATGTGACGGTGTCAAGTGGCAGGTGACTGGATGCAAGCTGGCCGGATGTCACATGGCTGGGATGTTATTTGGATCAATGCGCCGCCGCACAATTGCAACCGCTGGCGTTGCATAGTCGATAGGGACGCCTTAGTAGAGAAGTATCAGTAATTGCAATCAGGATATTTAGCGTGGCCAATCATTTATATCAGGGCGATTTGCCCGACGGTTTGGATCTTGGTCCGTTTGTCGCAATCGATTGCGAAACCATGGGTCTGCACCCCCACCGCGACAGACTGTGTGTGGTGCAATTATCGGGGGGTGACGGTGATGCACATCTGGTGCAAGTGGCGATTGGCCAGACCCAAGCACCCAACCTGTGCCGGTTACTTACCAATCCCAAGGTGCTGAAATTGTTTCATTTTGGTCGCTTCGATATCGCCGCGATGTACAAGGCTTTTGGTGCGCTGACTGCACCAGTGTATTGCACCAAAATTGCCAGCAAACTGATCCGAACCTATACTGACCGGCATGGGCTGAAAAACCTGTTGCAGGAATTGCTTGACGTGGATGTATCCAAACAGCAGCAATCCAGCGATTGGGGCAGCCCACAACTGACTGCAGCGCAGCTCGACTATGCCGCCTCGGATGTGCTGTATCTGCACCGTTTGCGCGAGGCGCTGAACAAGCGACTTGAACGGGAGGGTCGGATGGAAATGGCGCAGGCCTGTTTTGATTTTCTGCCGATGCGGGCGCAGCTTGATTTGGCGGGCTGGCCCGAAACCGATATTTTTGCGCATTGATGGCGGGTCAACCGAGATGACTGAGCAGCGGACATTTCTGGACACAGCCAAGCGGGTGATCCGTGCCGAGGCAGCCGCGCTGGAATGTTTAGAAAGCGTGCTGGATGACAGCTTGTCGCAGGCGGTGGACTTGCTTTTGAATGCCAAGGGCCGGGTCATTGTCAGTGGCATGGGGAAATCGGGCCATATCGGACGCAAGATAGCCGCCACCTTTGCCAGTACTGGCACGCCTGCTCATTTCGTACACCCCGCCGAGGCCAGCCATGGCGATCTTGGTATGTTGGCACAGGGGGATGTGGTGCTGGTGCTGTCTAATTCCGGTGAGACGCCCGAGTTGAGTGATATCCTCGCCTATACGCGGCGGTTTCAAATTCCGTTGATTGGTGTTGCCAGCAAAGCTGGTTCGACGTTGATCAAGCAATCGGACGTCGGGCTGGTCTTGCCCGAGGTTGCCGAGGCCTGTGGCACGGGCATTGTGCCCACAAGCAGCACCACGATGACACTTGCGCTGGGCGATGCGTTGGCGGTTGCCCTGATGCAGCACCGCAATTTCACTCCGGCGCGGTTTCACGATTTTCACCCCGGAGGTAAATTGGGTGCCCGCCTGATGACGGTAAAAGATCTGATGCACGTGGGCGCTGAGATGCCACTGGTGGCGACGTCTGGTCAGATGCCGCAGGTCTTGATTGAAATCAGCCAAAAAGCCTTTGGCGTGGTTGGGGTTCTAGATGATCACAGCCGCTTGGCCGGAATTATAACTGACGGTGATCTGCGTCGGCATATGGATGGTCTACTAGAGTATAAAGCGGGTGAAGTTATGACGCCCAACCCCGCGACAATCCAACCTTTGGCCCTGGCAGAAGAGGCGTTGTCGCTGATGAACGACCGTAAGATCACTTGTTTGTTTGTGTGTGATCTGGAGCAGGCCGGGGAGCCGGTCGGGGTTTTGCACATTCATGACTGTCTTCGCGCTGGGCTTGGGTGACATATGGTCAGGCTTCCAAACACCTATTCCGGGGTAGTTGCTTGGCTGAAAGTCATCTTGCCGTTGATTGCGCTTGGATTGCTGTCGACATTGTTTTTGTTTTCGCGCGCCCGTACTCCGCCGACATCCTTGCCGTTTCTTGACATTGCGTTGCAAGAGCGGATCAGAGAACAGCAGATCACTGGGCCCTATTTTGTTGGAACAACCGAAAATGGGTTAAGCTTGACGCTGTCGGCTGATGCAGCCCGTCCCGATAGTGGTGATTTGGGACGTCTTTCGGCAGATAATGTCACGGTGCAGATCAAAACCAAAGCAGAGACGCTGGTCGTTATGTCCTCGCAAAGTGGTGTCCTTGATGTGGGGGCTGATCGGGCGCAATTGACGGGGGGGGTTTCGGTAAACAGCTCCAGTGGATACACAATTGAAACCGAGGCATTGTATTCGTCGCTGAATAGTCTGCACATTGAGACGGATGGTGAAGTGCGCGGGGCAGGGCCTGTCGGCAGCTTTCAGGCGGGTAAAATGATTTTGACTTCTGGAAACAAAGATAAAGCCTTGCATTTACTTTTCACAAATGGTGTGATTCTAACAAGCAAACAAACCGAATAGGGTTGAGATAGTGCAACGGGCTTGCAAAAATTTTATTTCAGGTATTTTTTTCCTGTTGGTTCCGCTGATTGCAGTAGCGGAAAACGCAAGCCTCGCCTTTGGAGAAAAAGACCTCGCCGCAGATGCGCCGATTGAAATTACCTCTGAATCCCTCGAAGTCGATCAGAGCAATGGAACGGTGGTTTTTTCGGGTGATGTGCTGATCAGCCAAGGCGTGTTGCGGCTGTCGGCCGCAAAGGTGCTGGTTAGCTATGACAATGATACATCGATGATTGCGACGATCAATGCTAGTGACGGTGTGGTGCTGGTCAGTGGCGCAGAGGCTGCCGAAGCAGATGGCGCAGAATACGATGTGCAATCCCGGACAGTTTTGATGTCGGGTAATGTGGTTCTAATGCAGGGTAACTTTGCTCTTTCAGCAAAGCAGATGCGCATTGATCTTAAGGATGGATCTGCACAGATGATTGGGCGTGTGAAAACGGTCTTGCAACCCAAAAGCAAATCATGACGGCTCCGGCGCTAGTTGCCGAGAATGCCAATGCCGGCCTGAGGGTCGTAAACTTGCGCAAAAGCTATAAGAATCGCGTGATTATCCGGGATGTAACTCTGGATTTGGCGCGGGGTGAAGTGGTGGGGCTCTTGGGCCCGAACGGATCTGGCAAGACCACTAGTTTCTATGCAATCGCTGGGTTGATCATCCCCGAAGCTGGGCAGGTTATTATCGATGGGCAAGACGTAACTGGCTTGCCGATGTATCGCCGGGCAAGACTTGGTATTGGCTATCTACCTCAGGAAATGTCGATTTTCCGTGGGCTGAGTGTTGAAGATAACATCTTGGCTATTTTGGATATTTCAGTGAAGGACGGGCACAAGAGACGCGAGCGGTTGGAAGAGTTGTTGTCCGACTTTTCCATTGAACATCTGCGGCGTGCACCGGCACTGGCTTTGTCTGGTGGGGAACGACGTCGGGTGGAAATTGCGCGCTGCCTTGCGGCAAACCCGCGCTATCTGTTGCTCGATGAACCCTTTGCGGGGGTTGACCCAATTTCGGTTGGGGATATCAGGAATCTGGTGACAGAGCTTAAGACCCGAGGCATCGGGGTGTTGATTACTGACCACAATGTTCGCGAAACGTTGGAAATCGTCGACCGGGCCTATATCCTTCACGAAGGGACGATGCTGATGTCGGGGTCCCCCGGAGACGTGGTGCAAAATGAAAACGTGCGGCGTGTTTATCTTGGCGATAATTTCAATATTTAATGAAAACCGTGGCTTGGTCCGTGCGCCCCCCCTTTTGATGAGGCTTTTGTTGACAAACAAATCCTCAGAGGCATGATAGAAGCATGGTGGGTTCCGATCAGCGTGCTTGGGGTGTGGTGCTTTTAAAATGGCTTGCGGCAGCATGCGAGCCGAAAACGCCATTTACCTCTCTTTGTGCTGCTTCACCGTCCCTAATTAAGAGTGGTGCGTGGAACATAACATTCTGAAATAACATTAAGGAGTTCAAATGCGCTATCAAATTAGTGGTCAACAAATTAATATTGGCGAAGCCCTACAGAACCATGTTCGCAATGAGCTGAATGTTATTGTCCAAAAATATGCGGAGCGTCCCGTGGGTGCGACCATCAGTTTTTCGAAAGATGCGCATGAATTTGTTTGTGAGGCGACGGTTCACCTGTCGACGGGGCTGACGGCACAGGCGAAAGCCCGGGCAGTTGAGATTTACGGGGCCTTTGACAATTGTGGCGCAAAAATGGAGAAACAGTTGCGCCGGTACAAACGGCGGTTGAAGGATCATCACAAAGATAGACCTGAACCTGTTGCACTTTTTGGGGCATCCCAGTATATCCTCGAGTCTGTTGGCCAGTCGGAAGAATCAGAGCCAGACAGTCTAGCACCCGTTATTATCGCCGAAACAGCGACTGGAATACAAAACTTGTCGGTGGGCGAAGCTGTGATGCAGATGGAATTAGCAGGGGCGCCAGTTTTGGTGTTTCAAAACGAGGGAAGCAAAGGCATTAATGTCGTCTATCGTCGCGATGATGGCAATATAGGATGGATTGAGCCGCAGACCCAGACTTGAGGCAACGCGTTGATTAATCCCCTTTGATTGAGAAAAAGCAGGATTTATGAATCTTTTTGACTTATTAAAGCCAGAGGCCGTGAAAGTAATCGCCAATGTATCCAGCAAGAAGCGCTTGATGCAAGATCTGGCTGAGCATACGGAGTCCATTTACGGGATTGAATCCGACAGTGCTTTGCAGGCGCTGCTTGAGCGTGAGGGCCTTGGGTCGACCGGGGTCGGACAGGGCGTGGCCTTGCCCCATGCCCGCATTCGGGATCTATCAGCTGTTTCTGGTGTGTTCATGCTGTTGGAAAAGCCGATTGATTTTGGGGCGGTTGACCGCCAACCTGTCGACGTGGTGTTTTGCTTGTTTGCGCCAGAAGCTGCCGGCGTTGAGCATCTCAAAGCTCTGGCACTGGTGTCGCGCACGCTGCGTGAGCCCTCGATTTGTGCCAAGCTACGCGCTAATCCTGATGCTGCCAAAATCTATACAATCCTCACCGAGCTTGAACGTGACAGAGCGGCTTAGGCCGGGCCGCTGAGACGGGTTAGCCGAAATTGGATGCGCTTGGGGTCGTTCGCTTAGGGTGAGCGGTTGTTGTCTATTTGGCCTGGCTTGGTTTTCATTTGAACTTACCAAAGCCGAAAGTGGTATAGTCTGTTGCATAGGCGGTTTGAGCAAGGGCCTCGATCTGGTCGTCGTAAACTTCATCCAAGGTGAAAGGTGTGTGGCTTGGTTCTGCCGCGACCTTGGCGCTCGAACTATAGCCAGTTTGCAGGGCAAGCGCCCGTAAATAGACATCCATCTCGTTCTCGCGAATGATCATATCAGGATGCGCATTATAGGCCATGGCCCGAATTATTTGGCTTTGTGACGCCCAATTTGGGTCGATACGGATATTGGTCTGGTTCGTCAAGTTGGCACTCAAAAACCGCAGAAACTGCATAAACGCGGTACGGTGTGCCGCGAGATCGTAGGCGTGATCATTGGCATTTTCTGGCAATTTTATATGAAAAAATCGTCCCAATATGTTGCGTATACGGCTGAATTGCTGGGGTTCAGTTGATAGAATTCGAGTGCAAAATACATAGTGTGCCCGCGCGACGGGATGCCGGATCACGGTGAAACTGCGGTGGCCTGGGTGGGCTTGTTGCCAGCTTTTGAGCGCTGGGGGATCAAAAGCTGTCAATAGCTCTGAGAGATCCACGTCATCTAGCGCTGCGAGCCATTGGCTGATTGTCTCCACAGGTCCAGAGCGGACTGGCATAAACAGCAAGGAGCCTCTTGAGGTGGCGATATAATGTGAAATGACGGGTCTGCGGCGTGGCTCGAAATCAGGTACTCTTGCAAGGTTGAAGCGGTCGATTTGAGCCAGCTCTGCTTGCATTGCTGGAAAGTTCTCAACTTTCTCTGACAAGGCGACCGGGTTTTGGGGCAACAGTTTTGCCTTAACGGCCTCTATCTCACCAGTGCTGCCAAGGAACTGGGCTGTGCCATTGATCACGTCCTGATTTTGCAAATCCTCATAGTTTAGTTGAAAGGCGGTTTGTCCGGTGGTTTGCAACCGGGCGTTCAGATAAAGATTAAAGTTCTGAATCTCGGTGAGATATTCTGAAAATTCTTTTGCGTCAAAAGCTATTTTTTGGTTTTCTTTTCGGCGGTTGATATTTTGTAATTTCCACTGACCGGTCTGGCGGGCGATTTTCCACGATATGTAGCTTTCGACTGGATTGCGCGTCAGGATGATTTTCGCACAGCGCAGATCGAGCAAGCAGGGCAAAAGCACCCGTGGGTCGTGATCATGGAAATATCTAAAGCCGTGAATGGTCTGTGAGGGTTGTTTGATTTTCTCAAGGAGTGGTATGGGATTTTGAGCGCGGTCCAGCAAGCTGACCTCCATCACCTTTCTGGTTTTGGGTGTCCCGATAAAATTTGGGTTGAAAGCCTCGCCGACACTTTGCAGGTCAACAAACATATTCAATTTGGACTCTAACAGGTTTGATCCTGTTCGCATTTCTGCAAAAATTACGAAATAATCAAATTTTCGGAGCACTGTATGTACCTTTTTGATGTTCTTTTCATGGGATCTCTGGGCCAGCTATCATGCGTTTCACACTGTTAAGATTTCCGGCCAAACCGCGGTGCATGCCCTGATTTTCAAGGGCGCGCACAAAGGCGGGGAACGCGATTGGGTCCAGATTAATTTCTGGTACTGTTGTTGGGCATTTGGCGTTCGGTTCTATGGCTTTCAGGATTTCATGCAGTCGCAGTTTTGGGTTGGCGATAATCTGTGATAATGGCCAGATGTGTACTTTGGCTTTGACCCAAGGGGCGCGCAACAAGGCCAGATGCTTCGATTCTGCTGCATGCAAACGCAGGGCCTTGGCGTGTATTTCTGCAAGGCTTTCAATCGACTGCGATAGTGGCACCAGCCATGCGCCGGTGATGATAAAAATCTGGGCATTCGAGTCTTGTGGCAGAATTTTACCAATTTTTTGGACGTCATGCGGTCCAAATTGAAAGCATTGATGCTGGCCGCAGGTGTTCCAGATCAAATTGGTCAAAAATGCGGTTGGGTTGTTGTCACGCAGTGTTGCGCTGTTGCTGAGGCCGCCCCTAATAGTGGTTTTCTGACCCGCAAAAACGGCAGCCTCGTGGGCGAATAGATGCCCGTGTATTTGGGCTTGTTTGTTGTCTGTTGTCTGTGAAAGCCAAGCCTGAAAATCGTGGAAAAGATCAAAAAATCCTTCGAGAACGGTATATTTTGCCGCCGTCAGTGGGGCATGAGGATCTTGGTGAGGAAATCTGCTTTGCATGTAAAGTCCCACCCGACCTTTGCTGCCGCGGGCGGCTGATTCTGCAAACAGATGGTTAAGCGCATCGGACGACCTGCCTGTGCTGTCGCGCGTGGTATCAGAGGCCATTGGAAAAGCGGTGTACAGTTTATCGGCCCCAGCCCAGAGTTTGCGCGCTACAAAACAACCCGATTGGCCGAGTATCTCGAGATGATCATCATAGAAGACATGTGGCTTTCCTTGAACATCAAATTTAGCAAGGGTAAGCGATCTGCTTTCAATTTGCGTTGAATGATGTCGTACCAGCGTTTGGAAATAACTCTCGTCCGGAATCCAGACCCGGCGGAAATACCGCTCATAAATTGGTCGCTTGGGGTCGTTTAAAATCGCCGAAACGGTGTTGCGTGTCAGACACCACCACTGGCTGCCAAGATGAGGTGTGATCCCCTGTGGGAGACGCCGCTTGAGGCCGAGTGCTCGCTGCAAACGAACCGATAGATCAAACAGCCAACGCTGGCTTTTCCAGGCAAAGGGAAAGCGCAGTTGAAACCGTTCTTTATGCAATCCACCAATGCTCCAAGGGACATCTGAGACGGTGGTGGACTCGATGAAATTCGTGGCAGAATTTGCTTCAAGATAGGAAATAAGATCTTGCACCGGCCGGATGGGCAGACATGACCCAGAGGCGAGATAAATATGTTGTGGATCAGCAAAATTAGCAAGCATCATTTCGCAGGCGAACTGACTGGCTGCCACCAGGCCCCATGTCCCCCATTCACAGCGCTGTCGGGCGCAAAACTTCACCTTTGGAAGATCGCTCAAGTCCCGCAGAAAACGCTCATGAGCTGAGGATGTGACGGCCCTGTCGACATGGACGACCATGGCGCATCCTGCTTGAGACCAGTGTCGGATGGCCTGTGCGCTGCGGCTCAAGTCCTGGTGGACCAACACGACAACACCAATGGCCCCCAACCTCATAGCCAGCGCCCTTTTGACATCAGGCCCAAGGTTTCTAGCTGTTGCCAACCGGTGAATTTTTCTGACCATTCACACCATAGATCGGGATTATGCCGAAGAGCGTGGGCATAGGTTTGATATTCTAGACTCTTGGCATAATGGGTTTGCCGCGAAACCTCTTCCAGAACCTTGATGTGAAATGTATTGAGAAATTTTGTATGCAGCAACAGGCCGGACAGGCGTTCACCGCCAGTGGTGTCATAGACCACGTTCAACCCGCGCGGCAGCAACATATGCGTCGATGATATATAGGTATAGGCCCGGTGCCATTTCACAAGCGGTATCTTGTTGAGGGCGGGCGCGCGTCGCGGGGTCTTGGCAAAAAACATTCTGGCGCGCGGGCCACCTTGTATCCACAGGTTACGAAACCTGGTGTTAGGCTCAATAGTATAATTTCCCGGATCAAACCAACCGGCGATTTCCAGAGGGTCCTGACCGGCGTGGTAGGTTTGATCTAGAATGGGTCCTTTGGGGTACATATCAAGCAGCATAGCCCCAAACGAGCGGGTCTCATTTGCATCCAGCCAATCCGTTAAGGCCCGCAATGGCCGATTATCACAAAACGGATAGATGAAGAATTCATCCGGATCGACGACAAGGGTCCAATGCCCGTGGCCATAGCGCGATTGCAGGCAGTTCAGCCAGTCGACGCCAAAATGTGATGTTTTATAGCTGTGCTCGGTCTGCCAAATTGAAACATCGGGTTGCCCTTTGAGCAGCGCAAGCGAGCCGTCACTGCTGTGATTGTCGACCAAAATAAAATGATTTACGCCCAAATTCCGATAATACTTGAGAAAGAACGGCAACCGGATCTCTTCATTCCGAATGGTTGAAAAAAGTAAAATATCATTAGGTTTGATCACTTTGGTCAGGTTGCAAACTTCTGAAAGCTCACGCTTTTTGATGGTGGCGCGCGCCCGCCAAGTTTGGCGGTAGACCCGCAAACGATATGATTGCCATGCTCCCAATGTGTTACTTTCTGAAAATCATCTATGGTAAATAATGTTTGAACACTGGCCCTAGGGTACCTTATGATCTGTGATGCCTAAGGGTCAAAAGGATGTGCAGTTCTTTAAAAAGGCTAAATTCCGAGCCCTATGCCAATGGTTTGTGATGGTTTGAAATATGCTATATCCAAGCTCCCTTTGACATTAATCCAAGGGTGTCTAACTGGCGCCAGCCTGTGTATTTAGACGATGTCTGACACCACAAAGAGGGGTTTTTGGTCAGGCGGTCATAATACGTCTGATAGAGATCAATGTTTTCGAAATGTTCGCGCCGGAGCTTTTCTTCGGCGGCACCCTCTACAGCGATGTGTAAAAATTTTGTATGCAACAACACTCCGGATGGTTTCTCGCCGCCAGTTGCGCCATAGACGTGGTTTAACTTTCGTGGCAGCAGCGAATGGGTCGAACTGAGGTAACTGAAACGACGATTCCACTTGACCAGTGGCACCTTGCTTAGGGTCGGCGATCGTGGGGGACTATTGGCGAAAAAACAGCGCGCCCGAACGCCGCCCTGAACCCAAAGGTTTTGCAATTTGAGTTGTCGCTTTATGAAATAGTTACCGCTGTCAAACCAGTTGAGTATTTCAAAGGGGTTTTGACCGGCGGTGTATACATTGGTCTGAAGCCGCCCCTTGGGGTAGAGATCCAGCATCAGCGCCCCGAAGGAGGCAACATCATGCGTGTCCAGCCAATCGGTCAAGGCTTTAAGGGGGCGTGTCTCATAAAACGGATAAATGAAAATTTCATCTGCATCCAAGGTCAGGCACCAATGCCCGTGGGCGTATTTGATCTGTAGCCAAGTCACCCAATCCATTCCAAAGCGCGACAATTTATAGCTGTGCATTGTTGTCCAAAGCGATACGTCTTCCTGCTTTGCCAAAAAATCACTTGTCCCATCAGTACTGTTATTACTGATAAAGAAAAAATGCTGGACGCCGAGGCGCCGATAATGGGCGAGAAAATACGGCAGTCTCAAATGTTCGTTGCGCACTGTTGCAAACAGCAAGATATCGTCTGGAGCAAGGCGTGTTGCGCGATTTTTAACTTCTGTCAGTTGCTTACGTTTGCGAAAGGCCCGCCCGAGCAACAGCCGTCGCTTAGACCGCAGTTTATAGGCGTCAGCCCAATTGGCGATCCGTTCACGCGCGTTTGATAGCGGTTTGCTCGGGTTGAGGGATAAGTCTTGTTGCAAGAGACATCGCGTCCTATTCGGCGGCTGTTCTGGTGGTGATGACTTTCTGGAGATAGCTGTTAAGATCTTCCCTGAGGTCGGGCCGCTCCAGTGCAAAAGCCACTGTGGCCTGCAGAAATCCAGTTTTTGTGCCGCAATCAAAGCGCTGTCCGTCGAACTGGTAGCTATAGATGTTGTCTGAGATGGCAATCTCATCTGAGATGGCATCGGTAAGTTGTACTTCATTGCCGCTGCCTATGCGGGTGCGACTAAGATTTCGGAGAATGTTTGGGGTGAGAATATAGCGGCCAATGATGGCTAGATTGGATGGCGCTGTGCCGGTGAGGGGTTTTTCTACCATTGCCCTTACAGTATTCACAGGGCCGTTGCCCGGAGCGACATCCAGAATGCCATACCGAGAGGTCTGGTCATGCGGCACTTGCATCGAGGCGATGATATTGCCACCGGTGTCCTCAAAGGCTTCAACCATTTGTTTGAGACACGGTTTTCCGGCTGCAATCACGTCATCAGGTAAAATTACTGCGAAGGGCTCGTCTCCGATCAAACGGCGCGCGCACCATACCGCATGTCCCAGTCCAAGAGGCTGATGTTGCCGGACATAGGCAATCTCGCCACTGTCCATATTTGTATGTTTTAAGACATCTAACAGTTCTAGCTTACCGCGTTTACGCAATTCGAGTTCCAGCACCGGTGCATGGTCAAAGTAATCTTCCAAAGCGCCTTTGCCGCGCGACGTCACAAAGATAAATTCGGTGATCCCTGCGGCACGGGCCTCGTCGATGGCGTATTGGATTAATGGCCGGTCAACCAGCGTCAGAATTTCCTTTGGAATTGACTTTGTTGCGGGTAAAAAGCGGGTTCCCAGACCCGCAACAGGAAAAATAGCTTTGGTGAGCTTACTGTGCATTTCAATGTTCCGTTAAAATAGAATACTAAAAAATATGTTGGTATGGTCACGTTAGTGTATGTTATTTAATAAATTTCGTTGTTCATTAATCTTAAAATTGATTACACCACACAGGTCGTATATTATCTAACTTATTATGTAAACACTCGTAATTCAAACCAGTGTCTGTTAAAAAATCTGTTAAATAATAAAAATTATTATTTACTACAATTACTTGATGGGTTTTCAAGGTATTTTCATATGTAGCATCATCGCCTCAATCCGTGCCTTATCCTGTGGATTGTTCAATTCCCAAAACTGTCGGTTCCGCGCCTCGACTTCAACACAAAGGACCCGTCGCCCTTGTTCAAGAAATCGCAATTGTTCCAATCCTTCAAGGGTCTCTAGCGGCCCAACCTGCCAACCTGGATAAGCCTGCAACGCCGGCGGGCGATAGGCGTAGACCCCGACGTGATGGAAAACAGGGGTTTTGGTCTGTTCGCCATAGGGTTCAGGGGTAAAAGGAATGACTTCTTTGGAGAAATACAGCGCGTGACCCTGCGCTTGGAATACGGCGGTGGTGCCCCCGACGCGACCGGCCTTGCGGTCTTGTATCAGAGCGTTCAATGTTTCACCGTCGCAGCGCAGCACCGGGGTCGCAATGTCGGCTGTGGGGTCTGTGCGCAGCCCGTTGATCAAATCCTCGATGAACCACGCCGGTGTCAGTGGCGCATCCCCCTGAAGGTTGACCACGATATCATAGTCCACGGGCAGCTGTTCTACAGTTTCAGCGCAGCGTTCCGTTCCGTTTTGGCAGTCGGTTGAGGTCATGACCACCTCGGCGCCAAAGCCCAGCGCGGCCTGTTCGATGCGCATGTCATCCGTGGCTACCACGATGCGGTCTATCCCAGCCACAGATTGCGCAGCGATCCAAGCGCGTTCTATCAGGGTTTTGCGCTCTCCGGTGGCACCGGTAAGGCTGACCAGCGGCTTGCCGGGATAGCGGGTTGAGGCATAGCGGGCGGGAATGACAAGAAGTACTGACATTAGTGCTCTTTCAATTCGACATCATCGCCATGGGCGATAAAAAAGGGATTTTCGTACCCGGCCTTACCGTAGCGAAGGGGGGTTAGGTCGTCAAACCGCACCACTGTTCCGCCGGCGCCCGACAGAACCGCATGGCCAGCGGCGGTATCCCATTCCATTGTCCGGCCCAATCGTGGGTACAGATCAGCCTCACCGGTCGCGATTAGGCAGAATTTCAGCGATGACCCCGCGCTTTTCATATCCTTGACGGCGTATTTCTCAATATAGGCATCAGTTTCGGGGTCGCGGTGTGATTTCGATGCAACGACCATCAGAGCAGTATTGTCAGCCTGACTAACGCGGATTGTCTGGGTCGGTGCCGCCTGATTTTTGTCAAACACTCCGATCTCTTCGACAGACTGGCCGTTGGCAAGGGTGTAAAATAACCGGCCTTTTGCGGGGGCATAGACGATGCCGCGTGTTGGCACACCATGCTCAACATACGCGATATTGACGGTGAAATCGCCACGGCGGTGGATGAACTCTTTGGTACCATCCAACGGATCAACGATTAAAAAAACGTCGGCGCGGGCGCTATGTGATACGCTTTGTTCTTCTGTTATCAAGACCACATCGGGGAAGGCAGCGCGCAATCCAGCTGATATTAGCTGGTCTGCCGCCTCGTCCGCAGCGGTGACGGGACTGTTGTCTGATTTGACGTTTACCACAAAATCGTTAGTTTGATAAACATCCATAATCGCATCACCAGCCTCAATGGCCAATCGCCGCATTACAGAAGTTAAAAGTTCATAATTCATTATTTGTCTCTCCGCGCCACCTTATACCCGCCTCGGCTATATCTCGGATGCGTGTGTTTCAATGCTTATTCAGTCTTAACCTGCCGGGTGTAAAAGGGCTAGGCTGACACTATGTTTTGATAATATATTTAAAGGAGCAGATGCTCGTGTTTCAAACATCCTCGCCGCAATCCCGCCTTGGCGCAGCAATTTATCTGACCGAGCGAATCTATCACGCCAGTGTCCGCAAAGTGCGTCAAAAGCACGGCAATGCAATGCTGAGTATTCTGGTGACAATTGGACAAACCGCGCTTTTTACGTTGGCATTTTACGTTATGTTCGCGATTCTTCCTATACGCGCTGCTAGCATTCGTGGAGATTTTTTCATTTACACCATGACGGGCGTGTTTTTGTTTATGGCGCATATTCAGACAGTGAAGGCGATATCGGCATCGGAGAAATCGACATCGGCAATGATGCAACACGCACCGATGAACACAGCGATTGCGATTACGGCCTCGGCTGTGAGTGAGCTTTATACGCAATTGATGGCTGGGTTGGTTTTGTTATTTGGTTATTACGTTGCGATTTCGCCTTTCGAGATAAAAGAACCGATTAATTGTCTCGGAATGGTTGTTTTGGCTTGGATGAGTGGTATTGCTGTCGGTCTGGTCTTTATGGCGGCAAAGCCTTGGGCCCCCGGGCCAATCGGGTTGCTGTCTATGGTGTACCAACGTGCAAATATGGTGGCCTCAGGCAAAATGTTTGTGGCCAATAGTCTGCCACCTTTCATGCTTTCGATGTTTGACTGGAACCCCTTGTTCCACATTATTGATCAGACACGTGGATTTGCCTTTGTTAATTACACCCCGCATAATTCGAGCTTTTACTATCCTATTTATATGACATTGGCATTTTTATTAATCGGATTGATGATTGAATTTGTGACTAGAAAATATGCCTCTGCCAGTTGGGGAGCGCGGGGTTGATTGTGTCGACTGTCACCCTGAACAGACGCCAATATGACCCCTTTGGCAGAAAATTCACAAAAATTGCCCGATCCTAGGCCTTCGGACGCTTGCAGGGGCATGACTCCCTCCCTATATACGCTCAGAGCGCGGTCGGTACGATTAAAAAACGACCGCAAAACTATCAGGCAGGATAGGGGTTAACACCTGTGTCCGTATAGAATAGCCGGAAAATATGAGGAAACGAAGATGGCCAAAGTGATCGGTATTGACCTTGGAACCACGAATAGCTGTGTTGCCATTATGGATGGGGCACAACCGCGAGTGATTGAGAATGCGGAAGGCGCACGCACGACGCCTTCGATCGTCGCCTTCACTGATGATGAAAGATTGGTTGGCCAATCGGCAAAGCGTCAGGCTGTGACCAACCCTGAGAACACAATTTTTGGCGTTAAGCGCTTAGTCGGACGCCGGTTTGATGACGCTCATCTTGCTAAAGATAAAAATAACCTGCCGTTCGAAGTTGTAGATGGTGGCAATGGCGATGCTTGGGTGCAAGCCAAGGATGAGAAATATAGCGCGAGCCAAATTTCTGCGTTCACATTGCAGAAAATGAAAGAGACCGCTGAGAGCTATCTTGGCGAGGATGTCACACAGGCGGTAATCACCGTCCCCGCTTATTTCAATGACGCACAGCGTCAGGCCACCAAAGATGCGGGCAAAATTGCCGGTCTCGAAGTGCTGCGTATCATCAACGAGCCGACTGCGGCGGCGCTGGCGTATGGTCTGGACAAAAAAGAAACCAAAACCATTGCTGTATTCGATTTGGGCGGCGGTACGTTTGACGTGACAGTTCTTGAGATTGACGACGGCTTGTTCGAGGTCAAATCTACCAACGGCGATACGTTTCTGGGTGGTGAAGATTTTGACATGCGCATCGTCAACTATCTTGCAGAAGAATTTAAGAAAGAAAATGGCGTCGACCTAAAAAAGGATAAAATGGCGTTGCAACGGCTTAAAGAGGCTGCTGAGAAGGCCAAGATCGAATTGTCGAGCACCAGCCAAACAGAAATCAACCAACCGTTTATCTCAATGGATGGAAAATCTGGTCAACCGTTGCACATGGTCATGAAGCTGACCCGCGCAAAGTTGGAAACGCTGGTTGGGGATTTGATCAAAGGTTCGTTAAAGCCCTGTCAGGCCGCACTCAAAGATGCCGGCCTTAGCACATCGGATATCGACGAGATTGTTTTGGTTGGTGGGATGACACGGATGCCACGTGTCATCGAGGAAGTTACCAAGTTTTTTGGCAAAGAACCCCATAAGGGTGTGAACCCTGATGAGGTTGTTGCCATGGGCGCGGCAATTCAGGCCGGCGTTCTGCAAGGCGATGTTAAAGATGTCGTGCTGCTTGACGTCACCCCCCTGTCGCTTGGGATTGAGACATTGGGTGGGGTCTTTACCCGTCTAATTGATCGCAACACGACAATCCCGACGAAAAAGTCTCAGGTGTTTTCTACCGCTGAAGACAACCAAAACGCTGTCACGATCCGCGTGTTCCAAGGTGAGCGTGAAATGGCTACAGACAACAAAATTCTGGGCCAGTTCAATCTTGAGAATATCCCCCCGTCTCCGCGTGGTATGCCGCAGATTGAGGTCACATTTGACATTGATGCCAACGGTATTGTGGCGGTTGGTGCGATGGATAAGGGCACTGGAAAAGAGCAGAAGATTACCATTCAGGCCTCTGGTGGGCTGTCGGATGCTGATATTGAGTCGATGGTCAAAGAAGCCGAGGAAAATGCCGAATCAGATAAAGAGCGTCGCGAATTGATCGAGGCGAGAAATCAGGCTGAAAGCATGATCCACTCGACTGAGAAGTCGATGGAAGAACATGCCGATAAGGTTGATCCAACGACGATTGAGGCGATCGAGTTAGCGATTGCAGCGCTGAAAGATGATCTGGAAACTGACAATACCGATAAAATCAAATCGGGTATTCAGAATGTCACTGAGGCTGCGATGAAGCTGGGCGAGGCGATTTATAAATCGGGTCAAGACGGTGGCGATGATGGTCCCGTCGCTGCTGATGAGCGGACACCAGGTGAAGATGATATCTTGGATGCCGACTTTGAAGACATCGATACCAATAAACGCTCTTAAAGATCGGACAGAGCTTGTGACACCAGCTCGCTTTGTGGGCTGGTGTATGTCGTTCTGGTAAAGGGGAGTAAAATGGCTAAACGTGACTTTTACGAGGTGCTGGGTGTGGCCAAAGGGTCCTCTGCAGACGAGATCAAAAAAGCATACCGAAGCAAAGCTAGAGAACTGCACCCCGACCGGAATTCTGGCAATCCAAATGCTGAAGGGCAGTTCAAAGAGGCCAATGCGGCCTACGAAGTGCTTAAAGATGCCGAAAAAAAGGCAGCTTATGACCGATTTGGCCACGCCGCTTTCGAAGGCGGTGGCGGGCGGCCAGGCGGTGGCTTTGGTGGCGGTAATCAGGGTGACTTCGCCAATGCCTTTGGCGATGTATTTGATGACTTGTTCGGCGACTTCATGGGCGGGGGTGGTCGTGGCGGGGGCCGGCAGCGCAACGCGCGTGGCTCAGATTTGCGATATAACCTCAAGGTGACATTGGCCGAAGCCCATTCCGGATTACATAAAACTTTGAATTTGCCGACGTCTGCTGCATGTGGCAGCTGTGATGGAACGGGCGCCGAAGGCGGCTCAGAGCCCAGCACCTGTCCCACCTGCTCTGGAATGGGTAAGGTGCGGGCTCAGCAAGGGTTTTTTACGGTCGAACGCACCTGTCCGACGTGTTCTGGCATGGGTCAGATTGTCAAAAACCCCTGTAACGTGTGTAGTGGTCAGGGGCGGGTTGAAAAAGATCGGGCGCTATCGGTCAATATTCCGCCGGGTGTTGAAACGGGAACCCGCATTCGTCTGTCTGGCGAAGGTGAGGCCGGCATGCGCGGTGGCGCAAAGGGTGATCTGTATATCTTTATAGAGGTGACCGAGCATCGCCTGTTCGACCGCGACGGCACCAACCTGCACTGTCGTGTTCCCGTCGCAATGTCACGTGCGGCGCTTGGTGGTGATATCGAGGTGCCAACGATTGACGGTGGTCGCAGCCGGGTAAAAATCCCGGCCGGCAGCCAATCTGGTCGGCAAATGCGCTTGCGCGGCAAGGGTATGCCTGCGCTGCGTGGTGGACAGACAGGCGATATGTTTATCGAAATGGCTGTCGAAACGCCCGTTAACCTGACTGCTCGCCAAAAGGAAATTTTGAAAGAGTTTGAGGATTTGTCAGAGGACAACAACCCCGAAGGCAAAAGCTTCTTCTCGTCGGTTAAATCCTTTTGGGACGGGATGAAGAGTTAAACAAAATTAACCTTTGGTTTAAGGTATTCGGGGATCGTAAAGGATATGATACCCGATTCTGATATGGCTGAACCACAGACACTGCCGCTCTTTGCAGCTGCGGGTGCCGCGGTCCCCAAAACGCAAGCACCCGCGCGCCAGCCATCCTATATTCGGGATCATCGCAAGCGTTTGCGACAACGCTTTTTGCAGGGGGGCGCTGTGGCGTTACCCGATTATGAGTTGTTAGAGCTTGTGTTGTTTCGGGCTATTCCCCGTCAAGACGTCAAACCCTTGGCCCGGCAACTGCTTGAGAGGTTCGGAGATTTCAATCACGTTCTTTCTGCGGGGACGCCGCAGTTGTCAGAAGTGACAGGGGTCGGTGATGCGGTGATCTGCGAACTGAAAATAGTTGAGGCGGCCGCCCACCGGCTGTCGCAGTCTAAAGTAATAAGACGCCCCGTGGTCAGCGGCTGGGATGCGTTGGTCGCCTATTGCAGAACCACTATGGCCCATCGCGAAACCGAACAATTCCGGGTGCTGTATCTCGACATTAAAAATGTACTGATCGCCGACGAACTTCAGGCTAGAGGCACGATTGACCATGTGCCGGTCTATCCGCGCGAAGTTGTTAAGCGGGCGCTTGAGCTGAATGCGGCCGCCTTTATTCTTGTTCACAATCATCCCTCGGGGGATCCCACCCCGTCAGAATCTGATATCGTAATGACCCAGCAAATACAATCGGCAGCAGAGGCGTTAGGTCTCACGGTGCATGATCATCTGATTATCGGCAAATCAGCCGAATTGAGTTTTCGCGCCAGCCATTTGCTGTGACTAGTTTAGCGCACCCAGATTTCGACCCGGCGGTTCACATCTCGTCCCCATTCAGTGTCGTCGCAGGCCATTGGCATCGCCTCACCGAACGCCGTTGTTGTGATATTGATACGGTCTAAATTGACAGCTTCAGCAATTTTGAGAACCGCGTCGCGTATTGTCTCGGCACGCTTTTGGGCAATTTCAAGGTTGCGTGATGCTGGACCCAAGCCGTCACTAAAACCTACAAACGCCAGTTGACGCCCATCATAGGCTCCGCTTTCCAGAACCATGGCAAGGCGGTGTATATTTGCGCGCGACTGGGCGTCAAGCTGGCTGGAACCAGACAAAAACCGAAACGACATGGTGACACGCCTTAGTGGCGCCAAAAAATTCAACATGTTTTGTAAATCTTTTAAGGTCGCTCCTGTGTTCTGTGTACTGGGTTTACTTGCGTCCAGATCCATGGCCTTTTCTATGGAACCCGTTCCGGCGACAGAGACCGCCTGAACCAGTCGATCACCCTGCTGGTTCAACGAAATTTCCTCGAGATTTTGATTGATGAAACCGGCGCGTTCGATCACAGCCTGTGCAGAATCAGTGCTGGTATAGGCGAGAAATTCGCGGGCAATTTTTGGCAATCGGTGCATGGCCATATACAGAAATATGGGCGTCGTTATTGGATAATCTTGGGTCTTGATCATGCGTGGGTCTGCACCTAATGAGACGCCGCAATCGCCAGAAATCTGCATGGGGTGGGAAAACCGTATATAACTATGGGTCATTAGCGCCAGCGCCAGCGGGTCGCGGCTGACCTGTAGATCAAGGTCTTTACCGTCGGCAATACGGGTGACGGCGTCTGTGATATCTTGATCCGCAGGTTGTAGAATGCGATCTGTCACCGACTGGCTTGTACCGGATGCGTGACTGCGCAGATACAGCGCGATCGGCGCATTGGGTCCGCCCAGATCCCGCCAATTGGTGATCTTGCCGCCAAACACCAAAGCCAGATTTTTAAGTGATATCTGGCGCACTGGGTGATCTGGTATTGTGACCGGGACCAGTGCGTCCAGCGCCAGAACATGTTCCCGCCTGTAGGGCAGATCATGCGGTTGGCCCTCTTCAAGTCGGTGCTTTTCTGCAGCTCGAATTTCACGCGTTGACATGGATATTTCGGCATTGTCAGCGATCAGATCTGCAAATCCTTCTTCGGCGGTGCTGAGCTGAAAATGAAATTCTGCTTGGATTTTATCGCTGCGCTGATCTTTGAGTACATAGGTAAAACGGCTGTCGTCGATGGGCTCAAGCACGGCTAATAAATGGTTTTGTGCTGCAAAAGCCTCCAGCAGTGCCGGTATCAACACCAGCCCAAGTTCACGAGCGCCTGACAGGCGGACTTGGGCAATATAATCGGTAAGGCTGGGGCAGCCAGGCCCATCGCAGGTCACGCCCGATCCATCGACCGTCAGCTCCCCGTAAACGGTTTCAACGCGATAGAATTCGCCATTGAAACCAAGCAGTGTGCCCGACAATTCGATCGCACCGTCGCGCGATTTCAGCATTACATCTTGCGCCTGACCTGCAGCGGCCAAGTTCAAGAGAATAAGGCTGGCGCTTATCACCGCAGAAAAAAACCGTCTGAGTGTCTGCATAGCCTGTTATTCTTTGGGCGTTTGAAAGTTATCAAGTATGGCGTTCATGACAATGAAGTCACCGATAGCGTCACATTTCGGCAAATAAAGCGTCAGTTGTTGACCCTTGGAGTGTGTGTCGGCGCTGTGATACACAAGTTCACCCGCTACGGTACGTCCACAGTTTTCATCCGTTATTTCGACTTCGACGCCCAGTTTGATCGGTTGTGCCTTGCCGCTTACATCCACAGGAAAAGACGCAATCTCGGCATGAAACCCGTCTGGGACCGCGGTAATGCCGTGGTCCGTGAAAAAAGGGCCTGCCATCTCGGTGCTGTCGGGATCAAGAGGGGCCGTCTGAAGAGATAGATGGCCGTCTGCTCCATGGGTTGCACCGTCTTTATATGCGTGCAGCTGCAGCCCTTTTGCGCCTTGCCATTGCAGCGAAACCCGTTGGAATTGCGCTGCGTCTGGTACGTTTATCATTGTCAGCGCGCCATCACCATTGTCGAATGTTGCGACGAAAATTGCTTTTTTGGTTAGCGCTGGAACCGTCATTTTAGCCACGCCTGCAGCGTTAGTTTTATGGCTGAACATCAGCCCACTGTGGTGTAAGACGATCTGTTCGTCTGGCAGGCAACCTGCAGTGATTGTCAGGGCTGCCATTGCCAGTGGTTCGGCTTTTGCCGTCATGGTAATACTGCAGTCGGTGGCCGGGCCTATCGTTTCCGGGCCTATCGTTTCTGTGGCTATCGTTTCTGTGTCTGACATCGATTGCTGAGCTGGCAGGATCCGTGCCCACACCACACAGGCCATCATCACGATAGCAGCAAGAGCCAAAGAGCCGGGTTTGCCCAATATATTTATCCTATAGGCGACTGCAGGGTCACAGTACGTAATTTGTAAAATCGCACATCTTCAATCAAAGACAAGCATAATTTTACCAAACCACCCCCCCCCGTACCGTTTATGTCAGAACATGCGCGTGTGGGCTGACGTCACGACTAAATCTGGCCATGACAGTGCTTGAATTTCTTTCCCGACCCACAGGGACAGGGTTCATTGCGTCCGGGATTCCCCCAAGTCGAAGGGTCGGTTTCATCAAAGACTGCTGCCGGAGCCGCCTCTGAGGCAGTCTGAGACGCCTGTTTTAGGGCGGCCTGTTGTGCCGCCATCTGCTCGGCAATGGCGCGCTGTTCTTCTCCTGTCATCGGGCGAATTTGTGCCAGTTTCTGGGTCACTTCGTTGCGCAGTGAATCCAGCATCGATTCGAACAGTTGAAACGATTCGTTTTTATATTCGTTAAGGGGGTCGCGCTGTGCGTAACCGCGGAACCCGACCACAGAGCGCAGATGTTCCAGCGTGAGCAGGTGCTCCCGCCATTTTCCATCAATTGTCTGCAGCAAGATCTGTTTTTCGATCTGGCGCATGGTGTCGGGGCCAAAGGCAATGGCTTTTTTGGCCATGGCCTCATCCACCGCATTGCTGAGGCGTTCGCGCATTACCTCATCATCAACGCCCTCTTCATTGCCCCATTCGATCACCGGCATATCCACTCCGAGATGTTCAAGGCAGGCAGCATAGAGGCCCTCGGTATCCCATTGATCGGCATAAGATTTTGGCGGCATATGTGTTTCAATCAGATCGTCGATCACTTGATAACGCATGTCTTTTATGATCTCGGCCAAGTCGTTGGCTTCCATGACATCGCGCCGTTGGGTAAAGATCACCTTGCGCTGGTCGTTCATCACATCGTCAAATTTTAACAGCTGTTTGCGAATGTCAAAGTTGCGACCCTCGACCTTGGCTTGGGCGCGGGCCAAAGATTTATTGACCCACGGGTGGATGATCGCCTCTCCGTCTTTCATACCTAAAGTAGACAGAACTTTATCCAGTTTCTCTGAGCCAAAGATTCGCATCAGGTCGTCTTCTAAACTGAGAAAGAACGAAGATTTCCCTGGATCGCCTTGTCGCCCCGAGCGGCCGCGCAGCTGATTGTCGATGCGACGGCTCTCGTGGCGCTCGGTGGCCAACACGAAAAGGCCGCCTGCTTCCAGTACTTTTTCCTTTTCTTTGGAATGGGTGGATTCGATCAAGGCCCGTAAGATGTCTGGGTCTGCTCTTTCATCTTTGGAAAGAGCGGCCTGCACTTTCATTTCGACATTGCCGCCCAATTGGATATCTGTCCCACGCCCTGCCATATTGGTTGCGATAGTGATCGCGCTGAGTTTGCCAGCGTCCCCGATTATTTCCGCCTCTTGTTCATGTTGGCGGGCATTCAGGACATTGTGCTCAAGGTTTTCTTTTTTCAGCATCTCACTGAGAAATTCGGATTTTTCGATAGAGGTGGTGCCGACGAGAACCGGCTGGCCTTTGCCGTTGGCGATTTTAATTTCGTCAACGATCGCTTGGTTTTTCTCTGTCGCAGTGCGGTAGACACGGTCATCTTCGTCGATGCGAGCAATTGGCTGGTTGGTGGGGACTTCGATTACGCCCAGCCCGTAAATTTCCGCAAATTCCTCGGCTTCGGTCAATGCGGTTCCCGTCATGCCCGAGAGCCGGTTGTAAAGCCGGAAATAGTTTTGGAAAGTCACGCTGGCCAGCGTGACATTTTCGGCCTGAATTGGGCAGCCCTCTTTGGCTTCAATCGCTTGGTGCAATCCGTCTGAAAGCCGGCGACCCGACATCATACGACCGGTAAATTCGTCGATCAGAACAACCTCACCGTTGCGCACGATATAATCTTTGTCACAGGTAAACAGCTTGTGGGCCCGCAGACCTTGATTGACATGGTGCACAATGGTTGTGCTTTCGGGATCATATAGTGATTGTCCCTCAGGCAACAGATCGTGAGTTTTCAACAGTTCTTCGAGAAAGTCATTGCCCTCATCGGTATAGGTCACGTTGCGGGTTTTTTCATCCAGCGCAAAATGTGTCTCTTCCAAATCGGGAATGAGTTTGTTGATCGCAATATAAAGCTCTGAGCGATCTTGTGACGGGCCGGAAATGATTAGCGGGGTACGCGCTTCGTCGACCAGAATACTGTCAACCTCATCAACCACAGCAAAATTGTGATTGCGCTGATATATTTCACTGAGCTCAGATTTCATATTATCGCGCAGATAATCAAATCCCAGCTCGTTGTTGGTGGCATAGGTGATGTCACAGCGATAGGCATCGTGTTTCTCAGCTTCGGGCTGTTGTGGATAGACCACGCCCGTGGTCATGCCGAGGGCGCTATAGACCTTGCCCATCCACTCGCTGTCGCGACGTGCGAGATAATCGTTGACCGTGACGATATGAACGCCTTTTCCGGTCAGCGCATTGAGATAGGCAGGAAAGGTTGCCACAAGGGTTTTACCTTCGCCGGTTTTCATTTCAGAAATATTGCCCTCATGCAGGAAAATACCCCCCATCAACTGCACGTCAAAAGCGCGCAAGCCCAAGGCCCGCCTGGCAGCCTCACGGCAATTGGCAAAGGCTTCTGGTAACAGAGCTTCCAGCGTTTCTCCGGCCTGTGCCCGCTGTTGCAGGCTGCGGGTTTTTTCAACCAATCCTTCATCCGACAGTTTTTCGTATTCGGGTTCGAGCGCCGTAATCCTATCGACCAGTGGCCGGGTCGCTTTTATTTTCCGGTCATTGGGTGTGCCAAAGACTTTTTTCGCAAGAGTGCCGATACCTAACATGGTCGATCATTTCCTTTTTTGCTGCAACTTTACGTCGCATTCACTTGCCCGCCCGGACAACACCCAATAGGGTTAGACCCGATTGCTGTGGTAACTACCATAGAGCGATGTAAGCTGCGTCAAAAGCTGTGTCAACGCCGCCAGACCCTGCGGCCACATATGAAGGAAGAAACATTGTTAAAACGTCTCACTAAACTGTCCATACTGGCTGTCTCTTTGAGTTTGGCTCTCCCTGTCGCGGCTGATGACAGTGCTGATGCAAATACCATAGTTGCGACGGTGAATGGCACAGAGATAACCTTGGGTCATATGATTCTTGCTCGCCAGGCCCTGCCTGAGCAGTACAGTAACTATCCAGCGGACATGCTGTTCAAAGGCCTGTTGGACCAATTGGTGCAACAGGTACTGCTGGCACAATCGACCTCTGGCGAAGTGACCATGCGGACCAAATTAGAGCTAGAAAACCAGCGACGTATGTTGTTGGCTGGCTCAGCGATCGATAAGGTGATGGCCAAAGAGATCAGCGAAAATGATATAGAGCAGATTTATCAGTCTGAGTATGCTACTGCGGAAAGTGGCGTTGAATATAACGCGTCTCATATACTGGTTGAAGCCGAAGAGAGTGCCTTGGCGCTGACCGCGGCTCTCGAGAGTGGCGCAGATTTTGCCGAACTGGCAAAAGAAAAATCGACGGGTCCATCGGGTCCGAACGGTGGCCAACTTGGCTGGTTTGGCGCAGGGATGATGGTGCCCGAGTTTGAGCAGGCGGTGAAAGCGCTCGATGTCGGGGCGGTCTCAGCGCCCATACAGACCCAGTTTGGCTGGCATGTGATCAAGCTCAATGACAGCCGTGCGATGGCGGCCCCAACGCTGCCAGAGGTGCGCGGGGAAATCGAGCTGCGGTTGCGGCAAACTAAGACTGAGGCACATATTCAAGGTCTTGTAGCGGAGGCGCAGGTGACCCGGGTTGAAGATGGCCAGATTGATCCTGAGCTACTGCTCAATCAAGCCCTGCTGGATTGATCGCGGGTGGCTGCTGATATGACGCCTTCGCCGCTTGCTCCGGCGCGGTTCCCCGAGCTTCCGGTTATTGACGGGGTGCGTTTTGCCACGGCGGCTGCCGGCGTGCGCTATCGCGGGCGCGAGGACGTTATGCTGGCGCTGCTGGCCCCAGGCAGTGCGGTTGCGGGGGTGTTTACCGGCTCTGCAACGCGCGCTGCACCAGTCTTGGATTGTCAGACCAAAATTGGCCTACCCGCAGATGGTGGTGCGGCGATTGTGGTCAATTCTGGGAATGCAAATGCCTTTACTGGACGTGAGGGCGTGGTGGCGACCGAGGCGGTCACCACCGCTGTGGCCGACATGCTTGGGCTTGATCCCAAGCGCGTGTTCTCGTCATCGACTGGGGTGATTGGTGAACTGCTGGCTTATCATCGTATCGTCGATTGCTTGCCTGATCTGAAACATCGGCTTGATTTGGGCGCGATTAAATCGGCTGCGGCTGCGATTATGACCACTGATACCTTTGCCAAAGGCGCCTGTGCCGAGATCGAAATCGATGGTAAAACAGTGCGAATTGCGGGCATTGCCAAAGGATCAGGGATGATTTCTCCCGATATGGCGACGATGCTGGCATATATTTTCACCGATGCTGAAGTGGATCAAAATGCGCTGCAAGCTATGGTGGAACAGCTGTCTGATGTGACTTTTAATTGCATCACCGTTGACAGCGATACCTCGACGTCAGACACTCTTTTGGTGGCGGCCACCGGCGCGTCGCAGGTGCAGGTGACACAAAGCCATAGGGTGTTTCGTGACGCCTTGCATAGGGTAATGCTGGATTTGGCGCATCAGGTGGTGCGCGACGGCGAGGGCGCTAGCAAATTTATCGAAATCGAGGTGCGGGGCGCGGAAAGCGTTAAAGATGCGCGCACCCATGGGATGTCTATCGCCAATTCACCCCTCGTGAAAACTGCGATTGCCGGCGAGGATCCGAACTGGGGCCGGGTGGTCATGGCGATTGGCAAATCTGGTGCGGCGGCGGATCGTGATTTATTGACGATCCGCTTTGGGGACATTCTGGTGGCAGAAAACGGCTGGGTTGCGCCAAGCTATCGTGAAGATGAGGCAGCGGCCTATATGAAAGGCAGCTACTTGCGGATCGTGGTGGATTTGGGGTTGGGGGTGCATACCTCAACCGTCTGGACCTGTGATCTGACACATGGGTACATTGCGATTAATGCAGACTACAGATCATGAAGACGGTGTTGGTATCGGCCGTGGCGCTGATCGACCGTGATGGCCGGGTGTTACTGGCACAGCGTCCCGCAGGAAAGTCGATGGCCGGATTATGGGAGTTTCCCGGCGGCAAAGTCGAGCCGGGCGAGACCCCTGAAGTGGCTCTCATCCGTGAATTGCAAGAGGAATTGGGCATTGATACCTGGGCATCTTGCTTGGCGCCTTTGACGTTTGCCTCGCACAGCTATGAAGAGTTTCATTTGCTGATGCCACTGTTTGCCTGCCGCAAGTGGGAAGGTATCCCACGCGGGCGCGAAGGGCAGGTTTTGGCGTGGTCCCACGCCAAAGCTTTATCGTCATATCCGATGCCTGCGGCGGATATCCCCCTGATCCCGATATTGCGGGATTGGCTTTAGAAGCGCATTTTTGCCACCACAAAAGATAAAGCGCCCGAGAACCCTCGTGCGCTTTTAAAATCTGTGACACCGGTGCCGGCCTGTGCTTAATCGAGGTTGCGCACCACTTCTTCGCGTTCAAAGATTTCGATGACATCATCGGCGCGGATATCTTCATAGTTTTCAAACGCCATGCCGCATTCCTGACCGGATTGCACTTCTGGCACTTCGTCCTTGAAGCGTTTCAGCGTTTTCAGTGTTCCCTCGTGGATCACCACATTGTCACGCAGCAGCCGCACACCAGCCGAGCGACGCGCAACGCCTTCGGTGACAAGGCAACCTGCAACCTTGCCAATACCCGAGACTTTGAACACTTCTTTGATCTTTGAGTAGCCAATGAAATTCTCGCGAATTTCTGCGCTGAGCAAGCCGCTTGCGGCGGCTTTGACGTCATCGACCAGATCGTAAATCACCGAATAATAGCGTATCTCAACACCTTTTTGATTGGCCGAGTTGCGCGCCGAGGCGTTGGCCCGGACGTTAAAGCCCATCACCGGTGCGCCAGACGCTTCTGCCAGGCCGATATCACTTTCGGTGATTGCGCCCACACCCGAATGAAGCACCCGAACGCGCACCTCATCATTACCAATTTTTTCCATCGCCTGAACGATGGCCTCTGCAGATCCCTGTACGTCGGCTTTCACCAAAATTGGCAGCTCGCTGAGATTTTCGTCTTGCTTGGCCTTAGTCATCAGTTGCTCAAGCGTGGTGGCCGCACCAGCTGCAGCACGTTTGTCTTTTGCAGCGTTTGCACGGTATTCGGCAATCTCGCGGGCTTGTGCCTCGGTGTCGACAACGTTCAGAACATCGCCGGCCTCGGGGGTGCCGTTCAGACCCAAAACTTCGACCGGCACGGATGGACCAGCGGTCTTAATCCGGTCGCCCTTGTCGTCAATCAAGGCGCGTACACGGCCCCATTGTTCGCCAACCACGAATATATCACCTTGTTTCAAAGTGCCTTTTTGAACCAAAACCGTGGCAACCGGGCCACGACCAACGTCAAGTTGCGCCTCGATCACGGCGCCTTGAGCGGCGCGGTCAGGGTTGGCTTTCAGTTCCAAAATTTCGGCTTGCAGCGCGATCGATTCCAGCAATTCGTCTAGTCCCAGGCCGGTGATGGCCGACACTTCGACATCCTGCACTTCACCGGACATTTTCTCAACGATCACCTCATGCTGCAACAGATCCGTTCTAACTTTGTCGGGGGTTGCATCCGGCTTATCCATCTTGTTGATGGCCACAATCATCGGCACTCCTGCCGCTTTGGCATGGTTGATAGCCTCAACTGTCTGCGGCATAACGGCATCATCAGCAGCAACGACCAAAATCACAATATCGGTGACCTGCGCTCCGCGTGACCGCATCGAGGTAAAGGCGGCGTGACCGGGCGTGTCGAGAAAGCTCAACACGGTGCCGCCTGCAGTCTTGACCTGATAGGCGCCAATGTGTTGCGTGATGCCCCCTGCTTCGCCAGCGACAACCTTGGCATCGCGAATCGCGTCCAGCAATGAAGTCTTGCCGTGGTCAACGTGGCCCATGATGGTGATTACCGGTGGTCGGGAGATCAAGGTTTCGTCGGCGTCGACGATCTCGTTGATCACATCCTCCACATCAGCATCAGACACACGGACAACTTTATGACCAAACTCTTGAATGATTAGTTCCGCAGTATCGGCGTCGATAGATTGGTTTTGCGTTACCATCATACCCATTTGCATCAGGGATTTGACAACATCGCCCACCCGCTCGGCCATCCGGTTTGCCAACTCGGATACGATAATGGCCTCTGGCAGCTGTACGTCGCGGACAATCTTTTCCCGCTCCATATTCTGGCCCAAAGCCTTGAGGCGGGCGCGCTCTTGCTTGCGCTTCATCGCCGCCATAGATTTTTGCCGGCCGCCTTCGCCACCCGAGAGTGCTTGGTTTAGCGTCAGTTTGCCTGACCGACGGTTGTCATCGCCACCTTTGTTGCGATTTTTGTCGCGGTTATCCGCCTCGCGCTCTTTTTTGCGAATCGGCGTTGGAGCTGCTTTGGTTGGCACGACTTTGGCGGCCACTTTTGTGGCGGCTGGCTGTGGCGCTGCGCTGTCGGCGCTTTCAGCGGCTTGTTTTGCGGCGTCTTCAGCAGCTTTGCGCAGAGCCTCGGATTCGTCGGCTTTTTTCTTTGCCAGGTCCTGAACTTCGCGGCGTTCGGCTTCTTGGGCCTCCATCTCGGCCCGGCGACGTTTGCGGTCCTCTTCGCTTGCGAGTTCTGCGGCTGCTCTTTTTGCAGCGTCTTCAACCTCACGGGCTCTTGCGGCCTGAACAGCCTTGAGGCGACGTTCCATTTCCACATCGCTGATACCGGCTGGCCGCTTTATAGATGCTGCCGCAGGTGAAGACCCCCCAGCAGATTTGCTGACCGTCGATTTCGGCACCACAACGCGTTTGCGCTTGGTTTCTACCACGACGCTTTTAGTCCGCCCGTGACTAAAGCTTTGCTTTACGTTGCCCGGGCGGGCACCTCCGCGGAGACCCAATGTCTTTTTGCCGTCACTATCGCTCATCTAGCTGTCTTTTCCTTCCCGGTGGCCCCTGCCACCGTCTCTATCATCAATCACGCGCAAACCTTTGAGACGTGCTGCTTCCTCTACAATACGAGAGGTGAGTCCACCAGAGGCTAGAGCGCCATGTATTGCAGTTTGTCGTCCAAATGCCAAACCTAATTCGTCAGCAGTGAGCCAGCCAATAAATGAGCCGCCATAAGGCGTACTCAGTTTGGACTTTCCGCGTGCCGATCCATCACTTGCCTGTATCAGAACACGGGCGGTTTCTTTGCTCAGCCAATCCTTGACTTTTTCATAGCCTGAGACGGCTTGGCCAGATTTCCGAGCAAGGCTTATTAAATCTATCACACGGCGTGCGAGTTGGCTTTCTATATCACTTATCAAAGTACCTGGCACAGAAACAGTCTGTTTTGCGCCTCGTGAAAATAGGCCTTTTGCTATGGTTTTAGCAAGCGTTTCATGTTGAGCAGAAACCCAGATCCCGCGTCCGGGCAGTTTACCCAGAATATCAGGTACGATCTGTTGATCGGGCCCCACCACAAAGCGGATGAGACCAAATTTTGGCTGCACCTCTCCTGTTGCGATACATTTTCGCTCTGCACCGGTGCTCCGGTCTGGGTTTTCTACAACTTGGCTCATATCGTCCCTAAATACAGCGGCGTTCAGTTGCCTGCCGCCTCTGGATCGGCCAGATCACTGTCGATGCCGTCCTCCGCATCGCCCTCTGAGACTGCCTCTATGGGATCAAGTTCGCTAGGGTCAACCCAACCCAGAAGAACCCGCGCCGTCATTACCATGGTTTGGGCCTCTTCGAGTGACACCTCAAATTTTTCGAGCAGGCCGTCATCTTTGACCCGTTCGCCATCTACGGTTGTCCAGCCGCCTGCCAGTTCCCAATCGGCGCATGTTGCAAAGTCTTCGACCGTAAAAATCCCATCCTCTGCAAGTGCTTCAATCATCTGTGGGTTCAGCCCCTCAAACTCGACTAAGCTATCTTGTACACCCAGTTCGCGCGCGCGGTCCAAGGCCTTTTTTGCCTGAGCTTCGAGATGCTCACGAGCCCGGGTTTGCAGTTCTCCTGCGGTGCTGTCGTCTACACCGTCGATGACGAGAAGTTCGTCAACATCGACATATGCAACCTCTTCGAGATTGGTGAAACCTTCTGAGACAAGCAATTGCGCGAAGAATTCGTCCAAATCCAGCGCGTCCATAAATAGCTGGGTGCGAAGCTCAAACTCTTTCTGGCGCCGGGCACTTTCGTCGGCCTCGGTCATTATATCGATATCCAGACCGGTGAGTTGGCTGGCAAGGCGCACGTTTTGCCCACGACGGCCAATCGCAAGGCTTAATTGTTCCTCGGGAACAACAACCTCGATGCGCTCGGCCTCTTCGTCAAGAACCACTTTGGATACTTCGGCAGGTTGCAGCGCGTTGACCAAAAATGTCGGCTGGTCTTCGTTCCACGGAATGATGTCAATTTTTTCGCCTTGCAGCTCGTTGACCACAGCCTGCACACGGCTGCCGCGCATGCCAACGCAGGCACCTACAGGGTCAATCGAGTTGTCATACGAAATCACTGCGATTTTGGCACGTGAGCCGGGATCGCGGGCGACGGCCTTGATCTCAATGATGCCGTCATAGATTTCCGGCACCTCCATCTTGAACAATTCAGCCATAAACTGCGGGTCGGTACGCGATAGGAAAATCTGGGGTCCGCGAGGTTCGCGGCGCACGTCCTTGATATAGCAACGCACCCGATCGTTGGGCCGGTAGCTTTCGCGACCAATCTTGTCGTTGCGGCGCAGAATCGCCTCGCCTCGCCCCATGTCGACGATGACATTACCATATTCCTCGCGCTTGACGACGCCATTGATGATGGTGCCGGCGCGGTCTTTGAATTCTTCGTATTGCCGATCGCGTTCCGCTTCGCGAATTTTCTGCAAGATTACTTGCTTGGCAGATTGCGCGGCGATTCGGCCCATTTCTACCGGCGGCACTTCTTCGATAAATTGGTCGCCTACGGCTGGGCTTTCAAGATAGGGTTGGGCCTGCTCTACGGTCATTTCGGCTTGATAGTTTTCGACTTCTTCGTCCTCGACCACGGTGCGCACGCGGGTAAAGCTGGCGCGTCCGGTTTTGCGATCGATCGACACACGGATGTCCATTTCGGCTCCGTAGCGGCTTTTAGCTGCACGGGCGAGCGATTCTTCCATCGCTTCGACCACCAGTGCAGGGTCGATCATTTTCTCGCGGGCAACTGCCTCGGCAGTTTGCAACAGCTCTAGCTGGTTGGCTGAAGTAATGGCCATGGTTAGTCCTCCTCGGACGCTTCGGTCTCAATCTTGTCAAATTTCGTTTCGTTCAACGTCCCCGCAGCTTTGCGTTGACGCAGCATTTCCTTGATCAAATCATCGGTCAGCACCAGTTTTGCATCTGACAACCATTCAAATTTCAATCCAATCGTGCCTTGATTGATATTGATCAGCACATCATCATTTTCGATCCCGGCCAGCATGCCTTTGAACCGGCGCTGCCCGTCGATCAATTCGGTGGTTTCAATTTTGACCTCATAGCCTTCGAACATATCAAAATCCTTAAGCCGGGTCAGTGGCCGGTCAATCCCGGGGCTGGACACCTCAAGCGTATAGGCGTCAAGAACCGGATCTTCCACATCCAGCACCGCGCTGATTGCGGTGCTGATCTGTCCGCACTCATCCACTTCGATACCGCCATCGGGTCGGTCGGCCATTACTTGCAAGACGATTTCATAGCCGCTTATCAGCCGCACGCGCACCAGCTCAAACCCCAGATCTTCGATCACGGGTGTGATGATCTCTGCCAGACGGCGATCAATGGCGGCTTTGGCTATCAAACTGTTGCTCATGGGTCTTTCAGATACAAAAAAACGGGCGCGCGGCCCGTTGCTCTTTCTCGGTGGATCCAAGATTGTAAACCTCAAAGCCGCTGTTGACGACCTCTATAGGCAATGCCCGTGATGTCTGCAAGGGGCTAATCGGGGTGTTTGCATTCCCGCTGTCATTTTTAAGGCCGTGGCCTCGCAGTGTCAGAGCTGGTCTGTGGAAGGCAGGTCTGTGCACCTAAGCAAGCTGTGGTTTACAATCTGGCGGCAACATTGCGAACCATTTCGATCCGTTTTTGGTTGGGCGGATGTGTTCCGAAAAATGCGTTTCCCGGATCTGAAATACGTCTAAAGAACGTGGCGCCCCGCACCGGATCATAGCCAGCTGCATGGGTGATCTGGGTGCCAAGGGCGTCTGCTTGCAGTTCGAATTTTTTTGAATAGGTGCGCCCCCCCATGAAAGTACCAATATCTTGCGCGGTTCTGACTGTGATCGGCGGCCCTCCGGCTAGGCTGGTAATCTTGCCAAAAAGCAATGCTCCTGCAAGCGCATTTTGCTGTTTTTTGAGTAAATGGCCCTGGATGTGGTGGGCGCTTTCGTGGCCCAAAATAAACGCCAGTTCGTCGTCATTTTGGGCTGACAATAGCATCGACAGGGTGAAAACAATCACTGGCTGGTCGTCTTTTTCGAGTGTCTGAAATGCATTTGGCGGCTGGTTAAGACGCGTATCAAGCAGGATTGTAAATTGACAGTTTAATTTGGGCGCGCGATTTCGGCAGCTTTGCTCGGCGACGGGTTTTACTCGGTTTACGATGGTTTCAAACCTGTCCAGCGCCCGTTGCACTGCCAGTGCTGTCAAAGGCAGTGCTGCTGCGTTTTCAGGCAAAGCTGTCTGGGCGACGGGGGCATCGGTCTCGATAGAGGGCGAGTTGGGTGGAACAGAACTGCATCCTGCAATCATAAAAACGCAGGTGCAAAGTGGCCGCAACATCAAATAGGCCTCCTTTTTCGAGAATTGGCTTTTGCCTCTTTTTTGGTTTTTGCTACACTGACCATGCTAGCGGCCTGTCGCGCATATCTCTAGTAAGTAAGTGTCAATTAGGCAAAGGAAATAGACAATGTTCACCATTGAGCATGAATTTGATTCAACCGTGATTACTCTTGTTGATGAGGGGCAGGTGCCACTGCAAGAGGATGTGGTGGTCAACGGTTTTGAAGAGTGCATTACAGTTGAGCAGTATGATACAAGACTGAACCAGATACAGAAAATTACCCTGTCGATCGCTCAGATGCGAGATCTTGGTGCAGCCATCTCTTTGCCGGAAGGGGTCTATTCGCGTAGCGATGCCCTGCCTTCAGGTGCCCTGACTTCAGATACCCAGTCCTCAGATACCCAGTCCTGAGCCGTCCCACCATCTCATAATGACTGGTCTGCACAGGGTACATAAATTTGTGCGAGAGGTTGTGTTGTGAGATGGCGGAGATTGGGGCGCCGCATGTCTGGCCCTTTATTAATGCCCGGGCAGTCAGGCAATATTTTGCAGGCGCTCGGGAATTGCCCTTGCTATTATTCTTCGGCATAGAGATCAGGTGTAGTTATTTTTGTTGTGGAGATTTCAATGTCCGTATCGAACCCTGTTGTTTTGGAATTTTTGTTCACGCGGCGCTCCCATCCGGTGAAAACACTGGTTTTGCCGGTGCCGGATAAGGCCGAGCTTACGACGCTTTTGACGGCGGCTGCGCGCTGCCCTGATCACGGAAAGCTTGAGCCCTGGAGGTTTATTGTGTTGCAAAAACCGGCCCTAGAGCGGCTTGCCGATCTGGCCGAGGCACGGGCGGTCGCCAGCCAGATGGAGGCGGCGCAAATCGCAAAAGCTCGGCGCCAGTTTGATCTTGGCAATCTTGCGGTCGCAGTGGTCGAAATACGCCGCTCTACCGCGCGGATTCCCGCGATTGAGCAGACGTATTCGGCCGGCGCGGTCTGTCTTGGGCTGGTTAATGCCGCATTAGCAGCCGGTTGGGGGGCCGGGTGGCTGTCTGGTTGGCTGGCGCACGACCGTGATTTTGTTGAGCAAGGGTTTGGACTTAACGGGCAAGAGCGTGTTGCCGGTCTGATTTATCTCGGCACACGCACCACCATGCCGCCAGAACGACCGCGCCCGGATATCGATGCGGTTACCACATGGATGGCAGAATGATCCTGTCGAGCATAGTCAAGGCGCTGCGGCAAATTGGTGACCAGCGGTTTCGTCAGGTGCTGTTATTAGGCATTGGCCTGAGCGTGTTATTTCTGGTGGGCGCGACGCTGGGGGTCTTTACCCTGATCAACTGGAGTTTTGGGCCAGAGGCCTCTCTCCCGTTGATCGGACCGGTAAGTTGGGCGTCTGATGTGATGAGTTGTGCCTCTGTGCTGGCCATGCTGGTGTTGTCGGTCTTTTTAATGATGCCAGTTGCGAGCGCGATTATTTCGCTTTTCTTGGAACGGGTGGTGCAAGCGGTTGAGGATAGGCATTATCCTAATTTGCCGGTGGTCACTGGGATACCTCTGGGTCAGGCCCTTTTTGATATGCTGAATTTCTTGTTGGTGCTATTGGCGGCCAATCTTGTTGCGCTGTTGCTTTATGCGTTGTTTTTTCCCGTGGCTCCATTTATTTTTTGGGGTATGAACGGCTTTCTTCTAGGGCGAGAATATTTTCAATTGGTCGCCACGCGCCGGCTTGGGTGGGCTGAGGCAAAAGCCCTGCGCAAGCGTCATACGGGGAAAATCTGGCTGGCTGGAACGCTGGTGGCGGTGCCACTATCTATGCCGTTGGTTAATCTGGTTATCCCGATTCTCGCCGTTGCAACCTTTACCCATCTGTTTCACCAACTGTCGCCGGTCCCATCCGATTAAACATATCCAGATCGCGCACCGTCAATTTCCCTGAGACAATGACGGCGACAAAACCAACCCATAAAACAAAGGCCACAAAAGTTGTGATCCAGGCCTTTTTTTTCAGCTGATGTTCGGCGGGGGCCCCAGCATGGGTGCCCGGCACGATCTCGCCGACATCGCCTTGGGTTTTAAGCCGGATTGGCAGGGCGATAAAAAATACCATGAACCAGACGATGGCAAATAAGACGATGGCAGAGATGATCGACATTTAAGATCCTAGCTAGGCGTGGCGCGTGGCGCTGTGATGGCAACACAAACGTAGTCCAAGTTTTTAAAAGGGCGAGGTTTAGGTTTGCTCAAGCTCAATCAAGCAGCCGTTGAAATCTTTGGGGTGCAAAAACAGAACTGGTTTGCCATGGGCGCCAATTTTTGGTGTGCCATTGCCCAAAACCCGTGCGCCAGCATTTAAAAGTTTATCGCGGGCCGCAATAATGTCGGGCACCTCATAGCACATGTGATGTATGCCCCCTGCTGGATTTTTTTCCAAAAACCCTGTGATGGGGCTGTCTTGTCCAAGCGGATATAGCAATTCAATTTTTGTATTGGGCAACGCGATAAACACCACCGTCACACCGTGGTCGGGCTCATCCTGTGGTGGTCCCACCTCGGCACCAAGAGTGTCGCGATATTGCGCAATGGCCGCCGCAAGGTCCGGGACGGCAATTGCAACATGGTTTAAGCGACCAATCATTCCAAACTCCTGTGTGTCGGGCGCGCTGAATCATGCACCGTCTGCCCCTCTCTATGTCGCCTGTTGGGGCTCTGTGCAAGAGGCGGGCAGTCGCAGCGCGGCATTAATCGCTTGTTAGGCTGCTCGGTGCAAAGTGGGCCGACCAACAAAAGGAGATGAGATTATGGATGATCTAACGCAAAATGCGTTGCCACAGTATTTACGCAGCGACCGTCCGTTATTCGGGCTGACGGTTCTGGTGGTTGAGGACAGCAAGTTTGCCTGTGAGGGAATTCGCCTTTTGTGCCTGCGAAGTGGCGCGCGGATTCGTCGGGCTGATTGCCTGCGGTCTGCGCGACGCCATCTTCAGGTGTACCGCCCTTCGGTGGTGATTATTGATCTTGGTTTGCCTGATGGCAACGGAGCTGAGCTAATCGAAGAACTCAACGCCGCCTCGCCACGGGTTGGGATCGTGCTGGCAATTAGTGGCGATAGTTTTGGCGAATCTGTGGCGCTTGCCGCTGGCGCTGATGGATTTTTTGCCAAGCCTTTAATAAGTCTCGCGGTATTTCAAGAAACCATTCTTTCTTTAATGCCAAAAGACTATGTGGGCAAAGGTATCGTCCGGACTGTTTCCAGCGAAACCGTGGAACCGGACCTAATCGCGTTTCAAGAGGATATGGCGCATGCGGCCGAAGTCATTGAAAAAGATACCGCTGCGCAGCAGGTCGAATACCTGACATTGTTCTTGCGCGGGGTGGCACGCAGCGCGTCTGATGCCGCTCTGCTCGATGCGACTGAACGGCTTGGTGCGGCGCACGCGCAGCAGCGTCAATTGACATTAGAATTGGCTTGTGTCGCAGGTTTGGTGCAAGATCGTCTGGTCGCTCGCACGGCGATTTAATCACCGCGGCAAAGATGGATCACCACTGGCCCGCACCAGACGTGTCAGGTCAGAAAGGCGCTCTTTTTGGGTCTGGTCTGGTGCAAAGTTTCTTGGCGATAACCAGACTGAAAATGCTTGGTCCAGCGCTGACCATTCTGCGTCGATTGCCGCAAACCAGGCCGTATCGCGATTGCGACCTTTCACAACTGATGCTTGCCGAAAAATACCTTCAAAGCTTAATCCCAGCCTTTGCGCGGCCCGCCGTGAGGCACTGTTGCAGGCGTCACATTTCCATTCAAGCCGTCGGTATCCTGCTGAAAAGGCCCAGCGCATCATAAGATAAAGTGCCTCGGTTGCGGCGCGGCTGCGCTGAAGCTGAGGCGCAAAATTGATATGGCCTATCTCGATTGAACCTGCTTCGGGTTTGATCCGCAGATAGCTGGCGACACCGCCAAACATGTTCGCATCCAGATCATAGATGGCATAGAAAAGATGCGTTTTATTTTCAACGGTTTGTCGTACCCAGCGGTGATATTGCGCGGCCGACGAAAACGGTCCGTAGGGCATATAATGCCAAAGCGCGCTGTGCCCTTCGTAGGTGTTGAACAAAAGCGCTGCGTGGTCTTCTGCCTGCAAGGGCACCAGCCGGCAATACTGCCCTGACAGGATCTCTCCCTTGGGTGCGCTCGGGGCGGTCCAATCTGCAACCTGAGGGCCAAGGACTGGCAGGGTTGGCATAAGCGCTATCCTTTTGCGCCAGCATAACCGTCCGGTTGGCTATGTCAAAGCCGAACTCTGGGGTTGCGCATCATTTGCAGGCTTATTGAGGGCTGGCGCCTCAAAAGGGCGCGCATGCTTAGATCAGTCCTGTGGGATCACTCGCAGACCCAATTCCATCAGCTGGTCCGCCATCGGTTCAGATGGCGCAGCCATCATCAGGTCTTCGGCTCGCTGGTTCATCGGGAACATAATCACTTCGCGAATGTTGGCCTCATCGGCCAGCAGCATTACGATCCGGTCGATGCCCGCCGCGCAGCCTCCATGGGGTGGGGCCCCGTATTTGAACGCATTGACCATGCCGCCAAAGCGCTTGGTGACCTCGTCGGCGCCATATCCCGCAAGCTCGAATGCCTTGAACATAATTTCCGGCTTGTGGTTTCGGATTGCGCCGGAAATCAGCTCATAGCCATTGCAAGCCAAATCGTACTGGTACCCCAAGACGCTGAGTGGATCTGCTTCCAGTGCCGCCAAACCGCCCTGCGGCATTGAGAACGGGTTGTGGCTAAAATCGATTTTGCCAGTTTCCTCATCGGCCTCGTACATCGGAAAGTCGACGATCCAGGCAAAGGCAAAGCGGTCTTGGTCCGTCAGCTTTAATGCATCCCCAATCGCGACACGGGCCTTGCCGGCCACTTTTTCAAAGGCCGCAGGTTTGCCGCCCAAGAAAAATGCTGCATCGCCAACGCCCAGCCCCAATTGCTGGCGGATGGCTTCTGTGCGCTCTGGTCCAATATTTTTTGCCAAAGGGCCGGCTGCTTCCATTTCGCCGTCGCTTTCGCGCCAGAAGATATAACCCATGCCGGGCAGACCTTCTTTTTGTGCAAAGGCATTCATCCGGTCACAGAATTTACGGCTGCCGCCTGTTGGCGCAGGGATGGCGCGAATTTCAGTGCCCTCCTGCTCAAGCAGCTTGGCAAAGATGGCGAAACCCGAATCGCGAAAATGGTCGCTGACGCGCTGCATTTTCAGCGGGTTGCGCAGGTCGGGTTTGTCAGTGCCATACCAAAGTGCGGCGTCTTTATACGAGATTTGTTCCCAGGTTTGATCAACTTTGCGGCCACCACCAAACTCTTCGAAAATACCGCCAACCACTGGTTCGATGGTGTCGAACACGTCTTGTTGTTCCACAAAAGACATCTCGAGGTCGAGCTGATAGAAATCGGTGGGCGAGCGATCGGCGCGGGGGTCTTCGTCGCGAAAACAGGGGGCGATTTGGAAATATTTATCAAAGCCCGAGACCATAATCAGCTGTTTGAACTGCTGGGGGGCTTGCGGAAGCGCATAGAACTTTCCGGGGTGTTGGCGTGAAGGCACGAGAAAGTCGCGTGCGCCCTCGGGGCTTGATGCGGTGATGATCGGCGTTTGATATTCGCGAAAATCCAAATCCCACATACGTTTGCGGATCGAGGCAACCACATCCGAGCGCAGTATCATATTGCGCTGCAGTTTTTCGCGCCGCAGATCCAGATATCGATAACGCAGGCGGGTTTCTTCGGGATAATCCTGATCGCCAAACACCATCAGTGGCAATTCGGCCGCATCACCCAACACTTCGATATCCCGAATATAAACTTCGATTTCGCCGGTGGACAGTTTGGAGTTGATCAGGCTTTCGTCGCGGGCTTTGACGCTGCCGTCGATCCGAATGCACCATTCGCTGCGCACGGACTCAACTTGAGAAAAGACCGGGCTGTCGGGATCGCAAAGCACCTGCGTCATGCCATAGTGATCGCGCAGGTCGATGAACAAAACGCCGCCATGGTCGCGCACTCTGTGCACCCATCCCGACAGGCGCACGGTCTGATCGACATGGGTTTTGTTCAAATCGGCGCAAGTGTGGCTGCGGAAAGCATGCATGGCGTTCGTCCTCTTGGGTGTCATCTCGTGTCGCGTCGGTACACCGTGCTGCGCGGTGAAAGTCAAGCTTTCACATCACATAGAACCGCGCCAATCCCCCCACGCAGCGAATTTCCGACCGAGATTGCCCGGCATTGGGCCAAATCTTGGCGTGTGATCACTTATTCTGTGCACAGGCCCTTGGTCAGCAGTGTCTGGCGAAAAACCCCCGGCAAGACGCCGCAACTGAGGGCAGGTGTCACAATTTTGCCGCTAGGTTGGGTGATGAAAATATTGGTGATGGTGCCCTCACAAAGCTCGTTGCGTTCATTGAAAAACAGCCATTCGCTCACTCTGGCGGGCAGCTTGGCGCGCATAGCGTCATAGACTGCGCGCCAGGTGATTTTATGACGCAGCCATGGATCATCGGAGGCAAAGCGCAGTGGCGCAATCGCCACCGACCACGGCTTTGTCTCGTCTTGAAAGGCCACAGTGCTTAGCACAACGTGACCGTCTTGCGCCACGGTAAGCCGACAGCGGAGTGGCGTTGCGCTTTTTTATGGATTGCAAACGGGTGCGTATGGCTGTCAGGTCGACCCTGAACTCCAGTGTCTGCGCGCTGCGCTGCAAGCGGGCTAGGTGCAAATCAAGATGACGACAGCCCTCATCCCGGTGGTACCCCAGCGTTTCAATCACGCGCATGCTGTCCGGGGCAGGTTGGTCAAGCGGGTTTTCCAAAGCGCCTCCTCGTAGTCTGTCGGCGCGGTGCTGTCCCAGACCACGCCGCCACCGACGTTTAGCGTAACCTCACCTTTCTCACTCATTAAACTGCGAATCGCCACGGTAAATTCAGATCGCCCATCCGGGGCGGCCCAGCCGATTGCACCGCAATAGATATCGCGTGGCCAAGGTTCGAGATCGCGCAGAATTTCCATTGCTCGCAGTTTGGGTGCGCCGGTGATCGACCCACAGGGAAACAGCGCTCGAAATAGAGCTGAAAGGGTTGTATCTGGCCGCAACTGGCCTTCGACCAGCGATGTCATCTGGTGTACGTGGAATAGGTTTCAACGTTGAACAGGTCGGGCACTTTGACCGATCCGGGTTGGCAGACGCGCGCCATATCATTGCGCAACAGATCGGCGATCATCAGGTTTTCAGCGCGGTTTTTGGGGTCGGTCGCAAGAAAGTCTCGGCGCGCGCGATCTGTTTCTGGGTCGCTGTGGCGCGGTTGGGTACCTGTCAT
>Ga0206131_10000477_pt1 | contig 55518 bp, 75 predicted proteins | sample Helgoland_Spring_FD_148636 | JGI IMG/M metagenome (GOLD analysis project Ga0206131, IMG submission 148636) | Pelagic subsurface seawater microbial communities from Kabeltonne, Helgoland, North Sea - Helgoland_Spring_Bloom_20160517_1 | ecosystem: Environmental > Aquatic > Marine > Epipelagic ... | reverse complement strand
AAACAATACTGCTTACTTTGCAGATCCTGCTGGTGAATCAAGATTAGCAACAATCAAACTCGAAGATGGTGTTATATTAAGATCACCTAATGGTACGTTTGGTTCATTAACGGTTTCTGGTACAGGACGAAGTGGATACGAAGGCTTCTCTATTAATGATCGTGTTGTATTTATGCACAACAACGCGAACACTAGTGGTATCTATAACGATGTAAATAATCATTGGTTATTTAGAGGCGAGAATGGTGGTGTAACTGCCATGTACTATAACGGTTCACAACAGGGAAGTGCTGAAAATGGTTACTTCCTTGGACAGAATCAACTTCGTTCGCCTATCTATTATGATAGTGGTAATACTGGTTATTATGTTGACGCTGCAAGTACTACAAGATTAAACGCAGTACAAGCATTGCGTTATTACTTTAACCATGCAACTACATATTATGCCGATGCTGCTTCTGGTAATTACGGTTCAATGGAAGTTGGCGGTTATAAATCTGGTTGGGCTGGTTATTCTATCGCAGGCCAATGGGTCTTAATGTCAAATGGACCAGAACGTGTTGGTATTTACAATGATACCGATAACGAATGGAGTCAACAGTGGTATAGAAACGCCGGAACTCTTTTATACTATAACGGAACCCAACAGGCTGAAACAGCAAATGGTTACTTCCTCGCAAATAATCAAATGCGAGCACCAATCTATTATGATTCAAATGATACTACTTATTACTTAAATCCAGCTGCAGGTAATACAAGCCGCGGATTGATGACTAACGGTAGAATCTACCGTCAAGGTTTTGATACATCAGGTAATGGTGATACAAACAAGGTAATTGAAGCTCAAGATTATTCGCATTGGATTTGGAACACTGCTGGTAACTGGGGTACATTCTGGGCAGGTAATAATGGTGCTGCATATCAACACTTTGGTTCAAGTAATCCTAATGAATATGTATTTGTAGGTTCAGGTAATGTAAGAGCAAGTATTGATCTCGATGACGGTAATGCATACTTCCAAGGAACTGTTTCTGCAGGTAACTTTGCACTAAGTGGTGGTAACGAAAATATATCATTGAATCCAGCATATGGTTCAGGTGGAGCAGATCTTGTTTTATTCGATATGACTCCATATATGGAAGCAAGGGTAATACAAAACATTGATGACAATGAGAATAACCTTACAGGAACTACGAGTGAATATGTTAAAGGTGACGGTCCTTTCGCGGGTGGTTATGTATTAAGAACATCTGCATACAGAAACTTCTATTCAAACTATATTCCTGTTAGTCCTGGTGAAGATATTTACGGTGAAATTTCAACTCGACTTATTTCAGGCTCAGGTGGTTTATTATACTACGGTGTTGAGAGATTCGATAAAGATAAGAAACCAATCGCAGGTAATACAGGTACAACATATTTCGTAGTTGGTGGTTCAAACAGAACAAGTACTTCTTGGGAAACATTAAGAAATCATACAACAATGCCAACATCTCATACTCCATATAATGGGTCTGATGGTGGTGGTGTACATTACGTAAGAATAAGAATATTACTTAACTATAACTCAGGCGGTGCTTTAAGAGAGTACGGCGGTATTATGTTGAAGAGACGTAATGCTGAATCTAATTTATTAGTTGATGATTTAAGAGTATCAGATCAACTTAATGTTGATGGTAATGCGTTTATTACAGGTGACTTAACAGTTGATGATATTACTGCTGATGTTATTGATGCAAATATATTTAGAGATCGTGGTAATACTGCATATTATATAGATCCTGCTTCAACAGGTACTTCGGTAAATGTTCGTGGTGTGATTCAAAACCCATCTATTTGGATTAATGATGGTAATGAGGTTAATAGTTATAACGAAAACATTCGACTATTTAACGCATCCAACGGTGTTTCAGTAATTGCATTCAGTGCTACAGGAACCGCAGGTGCACCTGCTACTTCAATCTTAGGATACTCTGATAGATTAGAAACTCGCCGAGTTAATGATTGGCAACAAAGAACATACGCAGGCAGATCTGAATTCGTAGGTGATATTCGTCCTACGTTAATGTACGATAGAAATGATACTTCTTACTACTTGGATCCAAACTCTAACGGTCGTATGTGGCAATTAGGTATTGGTTATAGAGCCGCAGGTAAGAGATTAGATGTAACTGGTGATCACGGTAATACGGCAATAAGATTAGCTCTAAATGCTCCTCAAAACGGCAATGGTACAGGAGAATGGGCATTACAAGCTTGGGTATCAGAACCAGGAAGAACGTGGGAAGGCGCAGGTTTTGGTTATAACGTTGATAATAATCTTAATGCAAATACAAACCAATATTACTTAGGTAGACCTAATACAATTGGTGGTCAGGCCTACATGAGGTTTGAACGAGATGGTCATACAGTATTCTATAATACGAATACATCAGGTACTCGTTATACTTCTATGTCAATGTATTCAAGTAATTATATCACTGTTGGTAATTACTTACAAGCTGCTAACTCGTTAAGAGCTCCAATCTTCTACGATTCAAACGATACTAATTACTACGCAAACCCAGCAAGTAATTCAAGATTTAACACAATGCAATTTGTTGGAGATGTTAACTTCGATGGTGGTGCAGGTGCGATTGAGATTACAAGTTCTGATATTCGTTCAAACGGCAACTCAAACTGGACAGGAAATCCAGGTAGTGGTGTAGGTAAGATTCAAATGCACAGTAACCGTTGGTACATTGTATCTAACGGAAACTCAAATAGAATTGTTCAGTTCAGACAAGATGGTTCTGATAAATCTTATATTGCCAATGACGGTAGATTACATGGTGTTGGTGGTACAGGTTCTCAGGATTGGAGAGCCCCAATCTTCTACGATTCAAATGATACAAGTTATTATGCAAATCCTAATGGTACATCTCAGTTTAGTACAATGGTACTTCGTGGGAATAGATTAGGATTCGTAACTACAGCGTTTGATGCAGAGATAAGAGTAACTGATAATAACCCTGATGGTACTGGTGCAACGTTTGTATTATACGGTGATGGTGTTGCAGAGAATGCTGAATTAGCAACAGAAGTATTCCGTGGTTCTCGACATATGCGTTCACCACGCTATTACGATTTAAATAACGCTTCATACTACGGTGACTTTGCTTCTACTTCATATATGAATGATGTAAGAGCTAACATATTCTATGAACGTGAAAATACAGCTTATTACTTTGGTTCAAGCCAAGGTGATGCAAGATTCCGTGATACCAGAGTTAATAACCTTAGAGTTGAAAATGGTGTAACGATTGAATCAGTAAATGGCAATGGTAGAATTTATCTTGGTGGTAACCTCCATATTGATGCGCAGAATAGTAATGATATATACCTCAACTATTATTCTGGTCGAAGAACAAGAATGTATGCGCCTGGTCAAGTCGAGGCAGCAAGATTAGATACTAACCGTATCTTCTACGCCTTCTATGATTTCAGAGCCCCAATCTTCTATGACTATAACGATACAACTTATCGTGTAGATCCTAATGGAACTTCAGTATTAAGAAGACTAACGATTAACGAATCTTTAAATGGTTACTTACCTGATAACTTCGGTAGGTTCAGATGGAGTACAGGATACTTTAATAACGGTACTTCAACCGCTAACTTTATTGGTGACTTAGGAGATAACGAAGCTTTATCACAAGGCTTTACTGCTCAAAAGGTTCCATGGTCATACGCTGGTAACTCTGATGTAAATACAGGTATTACTTCAATTGAAATGGCAGGATCTTCTTTAGCAACCTGGCATGACGGTTCTTATTATACAACATTAGTTATTCGTCCAACGACTGGTAATGGTGGTGGAGCTGTTTATATTTACAATAACCAAGGTGGTGGTTATAGTCCAGGTTGGAGACAGGTAGCAACATCTTCCACAGATTTCTATAACTATAACAGTCTTCGTTCACCGATATTCTACGATATTAATAATACAGGTTTCTATACTGACCCGGCAAGTACTTCAATATTACAAAACCTTACAATTGGTAACTACGGTACAATTTCGTTAAGAACTCAATCAGGTAATGTTCGTGGTTATATTCAATCACGTGAAGAGAACGATGCCCACTTAATCATTGCTACATCAGGTAATGAAGATATATCATTCAGAGATGGTGGTACAAGTGGAACTTGGAACCAAATCATTCGTGGTAATGGACAGGTATTAGTTGCATCAAGATTTGATACTCCTATTATGTATGATAGGAATAATACTGGGTTTTATGTAGATCCAGATGGTGCTTCTAATTTTAATGTGTCTGTTCGTGCTAATGAGGTTTATGCAAGAAACTGGTTCCGTAACGATAACTCCGGTGAAGGTTTATATAACCAAGCAACAGCAATGCATTGGTACTCTGATTCATCTTCAAGATTCAGATTGTATTCAACAAGTAGTACTTCGCAGATTCTATTTACAACTTCAGGCAATAATGCTCGTGGTTATGTATATGCTACCAACTCAAATGAAATTGGTTTCTTAAATAGTGGTGGTAGTTGGTCGTTACGAATAGATAACAGTGGTAACTCATTCCACTCTGCTTCAGCTCGTGCACCAATCTTCTATGACAATAATGATACCGGTTATTACTTAGATCCTAATTCAACTTCTAATGCTGCTTTAAGAATTAGAGGTGGTGCATTACACGGACCTAACCCAAGTTGGGGTAGATACCTTGCTGTTGGTACAAATGGTCGATATAATAACGAAGCTTCGGTTGCGACTACAAACGGTAACTTACACTTAGATTCTCGTTCAGGCAATAACCTATACTTACAATGGTATGTAGGTGGAACCACTTTTGTAAATGGTTCAGTTCAAGCTAACATTTACTATGATAGAGATGATACTGCTTATTATGGTAACTTTGCCTCTACTTCGTATATGAATGATGTAAGAGCTAATATCTTCTACGACAGAAATAACACTGCTTATTACTTCGGTTCAGGTTCTGGTGATTCAAGATTTAATACAACGACAGTTGGCAATCTTTATAACTATAATTGGTTCAGAAACTATAATGCAGGCCAAGGTTTATATAACCAAGCAACAGGCCGTCACTTCTACAGCCCAGGTTCAACTTATTGGCACTTAGATGGTGCAAGTGGTTCTGGTGGATTGATTATATACTCTGGATATAACGGTTCTCAGGGTGCATCTGGGAATCGTCGTGGTTACTTATATTACGATAGTGGTGGTTTTGGTCTATTACACAGCGGTGGTGGCTGGGCCTTTAGAATAAGTCCAGGAAGTACAAGTACTGAACAGTTCGGCGTATCATATATGAACGATGCTCGAGCTTATATCTATTACGATAGAAATAATACTGCTTACTACTTCGATGGCGCATCTCTAAGATCAACGCGATTTGAAGGTGTAAGTAATAGAACAATGGCTCATATGAATCTGCCTGGTCATACAAGAAACTCTGGTGAATTCTACAGATCAAGAGCTCAGAGAACAAGTGATACCAACTATTGGACTGGTGCTATGGGTTGGAGTCGAGTCGACATGAACGTTGTTAGTACTTGGGGTTCAGGCTTTATTGATTCTTGGTCTAGTCCACCCAACCAGCCATCAGGTACATCTCATTGGGTTGGTACACAGGCATTCCATTATAGAAATAGTAATACTTCTGGTTATGGTTGGCAGATGGTTGGTGGACCAATTGAGAACTTACGATTCAGAAGTTCATGGCCTACTTGGAGATCTTGGCGTACTATTCCAATGTTGGATGTTAACAATGGTAATGGCGGCGCTATGTATGCCGGTATTTACTACGATTCAAATAACACTGGATACTATATGAATCCAGCAAGTACTTCTTATTGGAGTACTTCACAACAAAATGGATATCATACATTCTTAAACTACGGTGTTGGTGTAACTGGTACTTATACTTCTACAAGATTACAGTGTGTATTCGCAATGGGTTCTTCCTATAGACCGAACTCTGCTGGTACTTCAGCTGCAAATATGTATGGTATTGCATGGTCGCATCCAAACGCAGGTTCGTTAGGTGGAGCTAATCAGTTAAGTGACCACGGTATGTTGATTATCAACAACGGATCGTGGAGAGCTGCTATCGGTCCTAGAATTGTATGTAGAGATGATATGCGTGCTACGTTGTTCTATGACAGAAACAACACAGGCTACTATGTTGACCCAGCAAGTACTTCAAATCTTTACCAAATTAATGTTCCTGGTAATCAGATTATTATTCAAGGTAGTTCACCTACTCTATACATGAGAGATGTGAACCATTATACCTCAATGGTTCACCAGAACTCTAACGTATTTTACGTATTGAGTGGTCGAAGTAATAATACTACTTCTTGGTCAACCTATAATGGTTACTGGCCAATGACATTGAGTATGGTAAATAATGACTGTCAGCTTGGTGGTAATTTAAGAGCAAGATATAATGTTATTGCTTATTCATCTGATGAAAGATTAAAAACAAACATTAAGCCAATTGAAAATGCACTTGAAAAATTATGTACATTAAGAGGTGTTACTTTTGATTGGACTGATGAGGCAGGTGAAGCAGGATTCCATCCTGAACAGAAATACAATGATGTTGGTGTTCTTGCTCAAGAAGTTGAAAAAGTATTACCTCAGCTTGTTATGCCTGCACCGTTTGATTTACATCAAGGTAATCCTGATACTGAATATGTCGAAGGCGAACTTTCTCAAGCAGAATTGTTAGGTACTTCAAAATCAGGTAAGAATTACAAGACGGTAGAATATGGTAGAATGGTTGCTCTAACAATTGAAGCAATTAAAGAGCAGCAAACCATTATAAATAAACAGCAACAAGAAATCAGCGATCTTAAAGACATGGTTTCAGAGTTGGTAAAAAAGTTGTCATAAACTAGTTGACATATGAACTAGTTTTTGATATAATACAAACAATGTATAAATAGAAATATAACATAAGTTATTAATTACGGAGAAAAAAAATGGCACTAAGTACAGATTATACGTGGACTTGGAGTATTACTGGTTTGAAGAAAAGAGACCAAGTAAATGCTGAAGGCGCGACATTAACCGGAGCTATTGTTCAAACATATTGGAAAGTTGTTGGAGTAGACGGCGATGGTAACGAAGGAGAGTTCTCAGGAGCTACACCTTTTACTGCTGAAAACGTTCCTGCTGGTTCTTTTACAGCATTTGACGATCTAACTGAAAACACAGTTGTTGGTTGGGTTCAAAACGTTGTAAATTCTGACCAGGGATATGCTGATCATATTTCAGGAATTGTCGCTAAGAAGATTGACGACGAACTAGTTGCTGATGCAGCGATGCCTTGGGCACCCGAAGATGAAGTATCACCTTTAGCTGCTGCGGAACCAGATTCAGAACCTGGTGAAGATCCTGCAGCTCCAGAATAAGGTCTTAAACAATGACTTATTCTTGGGAAATAGTTAACTTTGAAACCAAAGACGAAGTCAATGGTGACGGAGCTACGTTAACAGATTCTGTTGTTAAAATACAATGGAGAAGAAAAGGTATCGACGGAGATAAAGCAGCAAGTATTGTTGGCTATCATACACAGACCGCTAGTAGTGTTGCTGAGTCCGATTTCGTTGCCTTTTCTAGTTTAACAGAAGCAAAGGTTATAGAATGGTTAGAAGCAGGATTATCTGCTGATCTAATAGCATCTTACGATACCACTATTCAACAAAAGATAGCAAAACAAGGGACTACTGAGAAAGCAATTCCTTGGTCTTAAATGAATAAATAAAATTTTGATCTACATTATGGAGTCAACATGCATGATTTACGGCATCACGGATTGGTGCACTATGCACTGAAACGTGGCGGAAGCATCCACCCAATTACACTACCCAAAGAGTTAACCGGCGAGACAGGGATTATGAATCCTTCCATCTTTCTACATGAAGGAAGGATTCTTTTGAATGTCCGCCATGTTAATTATACTCTTTATCATTCCGAAGGAAAACATTGGCCTCACGTCTGGGGTCCTCTTCAATACATCCATCCTGAAAACGATATTACGTTAACAACATATAATGTTATGTGTGAGCTAAATGGTGATTTAGAAATTATCCATGCTCAAAGGATTGATACAACAGAACTTGATACTAAACCTACATGGAACTTTATTGGTCTTGAAGACGGTCGTCTCTTTAATTGGGAAGGCCGTTTATTCCTTTGCGGAGTACGTCGAGATTGTTATGACGATAAAGGTAGAGGTAGAATGGAGCTTCAAGAATTAGAATATATTGAAGGTCAATGGAAAGAAGTTGCTCGTTTTCCCATTCCTGCTCCAGGAGATGATGCAACATATTGTGAAAAGAATTGGATGCCAGTTGTTGATATGCCATGGCATTTTGTTAAATGGACTAATCCTACTGAACTTGTAAAATTTGACATTGATAAAGGTACAACTGAGACGGTTCATTTAACCGAAGAAAAGGTTGGTACTGAACGTGGTCTTTGGAGAGATTTAAGAGGTGGTACTCAAGTACATCCAATTGGCGAAGGTCGACACATGTGTTTAACTCATGAAGTTGATTTAAAGAAAGACGCGTTTGGACGTAAAGATGGTCATTACAATCATAGAGTAATTGTATGGGATAAAGATTGGAAATTAGAACATTTTACAAAGGACTTCCATTTCTTAGGTACTCAAAAAGATCCTACGACAGGTCTTGAATATAATATTGAGTTTGCGACTGGTATGGTATTCTTAGATGGTAATGTAATTATTGCTTTTGGTTATCAAGACAATGGTACATTCTTATTAAAAATGCCTGAAGAATTATTCTTTGATTTTGTGAGGAGAGGTTAATAATGAAGATTAAAAGATACATTACAGAGAGTGATGTTGTTGATGTAAATGATAAAAAGAATTTACAAGATGTACTTACAACTCATATCATGGATCCAAAGAATCCAGTAAAGATTTATAATTTGGCCCAGTGTTATGATAAAATAGAAAATGGTGCAATGGCAGTATCTTTATATTTAAAGACTGCTGATATTTCTAAAGATACTAACCTTCAATATAAATCATTAATTGGTATTGCTCGATGTTATGATAGGCAAAGAGATAGAAACTTTACAACGGAAGGAGCATTACTTGACGCTGCGGCGTTAATGCCAAAAAGACCTGAGGCGCATTATCTTTTATGTGCTGTTTACGAAAAGATGAAGAAATGGAAAAGTTGTTTATTACACGCCAACTTGGCGTTAGATATTGAAGATATTGTTCCTAATGAAGAATTAGGATTTCCAGGAAAAATAGATTTAGAATATTTTCAAGCTTTGGCTAAATGGTCTATTACTGCTCAACAAGATGGAAAACAATTATTCTTTAATTTAAAACATAAACGTAAATTACCAGAACATCTTAGAGAAAAAGTTCAGTTGGCATTGGATTGGAATTTCTATCCTGACATTATACCATATACTCAAGAAGATTTTGAAAGATATAAATTCTTATTTCCTGGTATAGAAAAGATTCATGTAAATCACTCTAAACATTTTCAAGATATGTTTGTCTTATCTGCATATAGAGGTAAAAAGAATGGTTCTTATTTAGAGATTGGTTCAGGAGATCCGCATGTTCATAATAATACAGCATTGCTTGAAGAGGAGTTTGGTTGGAAAGGTATTTCAGTAGATAACTCTGAAGCCTTGTGTTATGAATTTAGACAAGCAAGAAACAATACTGTAATTTGTGCTGATGCAACTGAAATAAATTACGAAGATTTATTTTACAAACATTGCATGGATCCAATAATAGATTATTTACAAATTGATTGTGATGAATTATCAATCTCGGTATTAGAAAAAATGCCTTTGGATAAATTCAAGTTTGGTATAATTACTTTTGAACATGATTCGTATCGTTTAAGTACAGATAAAAAGTATGCTGCCAAAAAGATATTAGAAGAACATGGATATGTTTGTGCAGTTCCAAATGTTGGATTCCACGCTGATGGTTATCCTTATGAAGATTGGTATTACCACCCTGATGTAGTTGATATTCCAAAAGAAATGTTAGCAACTAAAGATACTAATTTTGTATTTGATTATTTCATGGAGCCGCTCAAATGATTACTGTAGTTGCGACAGGTGGTTTTGATCCAATTCATTCAGGACATATTGAATATTTAAAAGATGCTTCACTTTCTGGTACTAACCTTGTCGTTGGAGTTAATTCTGACGAATGGTTAATACGAAAGAAAGGTAGAGCATTTATGCCTTGGAAAGAAAGAGCAGCAATCGTTAACGCATTGGCATGTGTTGATGCAGTTATTGATTTTGATGATTCTGATGGAAGCGCGATACATTGCTTAGAACAAGTTAAATTGTTGTATCCACACGATACCATTATATTTGTTAATGGTGGTGATAGAACATCAGACAACATCCCTGAGATGGCAGTAGAAGGTATTCAGTTTGAGTTTGGAGTTGGTGGAGAAGATAAAAAGAATTCATCAAGTTGGATATTAAAAGAATGGTCTCAACCTACGACTCAGCGTAAATGGGGTACATATAAAATATTAGATTCTAACGGATCTTGGCGAGTTAAAGAACTAAGTTTTGATGCAGGACAATCACTAAGCGACCAAAAACATAAACACAGATCTGAACATTGGCATGTTGTAAAAGGTTCTATATTAATGGAACTTGATCATGGTATGAACAGAACAGAATCTCGTATCTATTGGGAAGGGCAAAGTGTTGACATTCCAAAGAATGTTTGGCATAGAGCAACAAATGTTGGTACCGAAACCGCTAAAGTAATTGAAGTATGGCTTGGAGACAAACTCGAAGAATCTGATATTGAAAGAAGAGACTAAGTATAAATAAACTATATACTTAAAACGCTAATAGTCTGGAGGACGAAGATGGCGATTAAACTAGCCGGCACAACGGTAATTGACGATTCAAGAGTTATTGGCACTTCCAATGGTGATGAAACATTTTTTGAAGATGTTAACTTTACGGATTTTCATCCGGATGTAATAACAATTCCATCTAGTGGTGCAATACCAATAGGAGATGCAGACAGCGGTACAGCATCTACTCAAGGTTATGCTGCATTTAGTTTCGCGATGACTCAAAACTTGCAGTTTTCTGTAGCTCCTGCTGGAGCTTTTAGTGCAGGTCAAATCGGTAGTCATTTTACCATATATTTAGATCGTGCATCCGCTGGGTATACCCCAACCTTTATTTCTCAATTTTCATTTACATCAACACCTACTTGGTCAAGCGATAGATATTGGACAATCAGTGGTGTAATATGGCCTGATGGTGTAGCAAGATGTACAGCGGTACCTTTTGATGCAGTGTCGGCTCCATCATCCTCGTTTTCAAATTTTTTAGGTGGTCTTGGTAATCAATGGGATAACCTAGCAAGTTCTTTTGGATCAGGTACTCCTTGGGCTGCAGCCTGGATGTCGTTTCTTCATAGTGCAGCAAATAATAGAGTTAATGTAACTTATGGTTCAGGTGATTCGAGAAACGGATCTACTCAGTATACTACATATGCAAACTATACAGGATTAACTGGAATATCATCAGTAGAAGTTCAATATAACCCTGGCACTCAGAACTGTTCAGGATCTAATTGCGGAAGTAATTCGGGTCACAGTTATGGCCCTTTGCCAACAGATGACGGCTTGGCAGCAGGAACTTATTATAATTGTGCTTCATCGCAGGTGTTCTTTGGCTGGTCTGCAGAAGTAGATTCAAGCTCAGGAAATGATTCTCATACTACTGCAAACTTTAACTCTTCAGATCCAGATTTTAGAATTAAGATTGTGTGTAATGAAGGTACATTTTATTCGACGGCTAACGTAGGTCCATTAAGTGTGTTTTGTAATTACGGACCAACGGCCGGAGTGAACCCAGGAGTTTAATTATATGGCAATTAAAATAGGCGGAACAACAGTAATAGATAGAACGACTAGTGGTGCTTTAACTGGTATGCAGTTTAAAAATCTTACTGGAGTTAATGGTGAATACGATAATGTTCAACCAGGTTACGCAACAAGAACTCAAGGTACAGCAAATCTTGCCCAATCTATGGCCGCAGAAACTCAAGAGTTTTTAACATTAAGTGGTAGTGATGTAATAATTACTGGAATAACTGGTACTACAGGCGGTGATCAATTTACATATTTAGTTGACGGATCAACTGACTTGCACGATTTAACATTTGGCGGTGGTAAAACTTGGCTTTTTGAAAATGATTCAGAACCTGATTGGACAACTGCAAGATACTGGATTATTGTTATAACATCTTGGGATTCTACTGTTCATTCAGTTACCGCAACAAGTTGGGGAGCATAAGAAATGGCTTTAACAGGATTATTTAAAACATCAAAAATCGAAAGAGAAGACGCTGATGGCAATGTATGGGAAGAATGGATTCAATATCCAGAACACGATAATGAAGAAGATAATTTGGCTGAGCTGATAGCAGCTACTAATAGGTTAACTGGAGATTAATAATGTCGATTAATATAGCAGGCACGTCAGTTATTGACAATCAAAGAGTATTGGAAAATATCGTTGGTAATGTAGGAAGAATTAAAACTCATGCGGGTGCTTATGCAATATCTTCTACTAATGATAACATAAATTTTTCAACTCCGTTTATGAATTGTATATTATCAGCTGATACTACTTTTACTGAAACGGCTGCGGCGGCTGGAAAATCTGCACAAATGTTATTAGATCTTAGTACTTCAAATCATACACCAACTTTTTCTAGCAATATAAACTGGGCCGACGGAACAACACCAACATGGTCAGGTTATCAAAGATGGCACTTGTGTTTTACTGTAATATCCGCATCTGAAATAAGAGCAGTTGCTTTTGGATATACTGCCAACGGTGGAGGTTCTCTAAACGGTTGGCCAGGAGCTACAAGTATTGTTGCTCGAGAAGGTGGCACACTCCTTACCGGAGAATCGGATAATCATTACAGCGGGAATTTTGGTGTAAATGATCCAATTACTTCTACTTCCTCTTGTAATATTTATTATCGCGCAAGATCAGGCGGTGGTTCAGAAATCAGATTTACTCCAACTGGAACTGGTGGAGATCCTCTTGGGTATTACACTCAATCAACTGGCGCATTTGTTTCAAGAACGAGTGGCCAATCAACAACAATATGGGAAGAAAACTCAGTAACACCAGACACAACTCGATGTGTTCTTAAGACTACGGGCGGTACTATTATAACAGATACAGGATATGTTACGGCAAGCACATCATCAGGCGCGTCCGTTTCAGCAGCGGCAACAGCAGCTGCTTATGGTCCAGTTGCTGGTACTGATAATGAAACAGATATTGAAATTATCGAATGTTGGGCTCGAAAGTCAGGATATGAAGATACTAAAGTTGCTACATGGAGATTTGAAGCCAATGCACAAGCATCTGGGTCTGGGTGTTTCATTGGGTCAGCTAATTTATATAGATGGAATGTTGATACAAATACAGTAAGCATTATGACGTTGGATTCAGCTTACGATCAATACTCAAACAAAGAAGATGACGAAGTTCATTACGTTATTGGTCAAGATGGTTTACATAAAGAAATTGAAGGATTTAGAACTTTCAAATTAAGAGATTATTATTATTCTATAAACGGAAGTGATATGTTTGTTTCAAGTACTCACCCATTCTTAACAACTGATGGTTGGAAATGTCTTGGAGAAAATACTGAAACCTTAGATTATCCAAACCTTGATTTAACACAACTTGCGGTAGGAGATATATTGAAGAAATATAATTCTGAAACAAATGAATATTATGATGAAGAAGTAACTTCAATTGATAAATCACCAGAACAGATTAAGGATGTATATACACTGACTGTTGGTGGAGACAGTACATATATTGTTAATGGACACGTTGTTCATAATAAGTAAAGGAAATAAAAGATGCCAAGTCATACATTTAATACAATAGCAGGCACAACAGATACCGGTGGAACTGGCGGTGGTAGTGCAGGTATTACTAGTAATGTAATAACAAACCTTGTAGCAGACTTAAACGAAGGATCAGGATTTGTTCATAACCAAGTTGTTAATGGTGGTTCTTCAGCTAATGCCAAGACAAGATTCGGTTTAAAATATTATGTTAGCGGCACTCAAGGATTAAGATTAATTGCTACTGATGATAGTCAAGCAACTGGAACTGGTTCTGGTGCTACTCGTTTTGACTATGCTTACGCAAGAGGACCTAACTCAACAAGTAATGCGCAAACAACATATAACGACCAAACTGGAACTGAGACAGCCAACAGTGGTTCTGTAGGTTCTTACGAATGGAGAGAGACAGACTATATTGATGGTGAAGGAATACCAGAAACAAGATTAGATGTTAGATGGAATAGCGTTCTTGTCTTTACGGCTTTAATATATTTTGGACAATCGTCTGTGACCGGCTCTGATGGATTAACATACACAAAAGGTTCTCAGTTTAGCACAACCACAAATACTGTATATTATGGATTAACTCAAAGCAATCCAGGATTATGGGTGTATGGAAATAATACTACAAGTGGAACTATTACAGGCATAAAAATGAAAATGACTGTTGACACAGCAAGTGCTCAAGCAGGTAACATTGCTCCTCTACGAACCATGAATGGTAGTAACGTTGATGCAGTTAATAGTTATGACACTGGGTGGATAACAAGTAATTTAAGTACCGGCATACCTGTAGTAATAAATCAAGTTCCAAACATCGCAAGTAGTTCTTCTGGAAATGCCACTTACATATTTACAGGATCTATAGAATTATGGGCAAGAGCAAGTGGTGTAAGTGACACAAAGGTAAAAGACTTTCGTTTTTCGGCAACTACGGTTATATCTTTATAGAGTATACCGAATAAATAATATAAACAAAAGAGATTAAGACAATGGCACAACCGACAACAAGACAACAATTCAAGGACTGGGTACTCCGCAAGCTGGGTGCACCTGTCATTGATATTAATGTGTCAGATGAACAAATCGATGATCGTCTTGATGAAGCTATAGATTTCTGGAGAGATTATCATTACAACGGAAGTCAGCTTGTTTATATGAAACATCAGATTACTCAAACTGATAAAGATAATGGTTATATAGCACTACCTACAACGATACTTGGTATTTCTGGTATTTTTAATATGCAATCAAGTATTTCTACAGGTGGTGGAATCTTTAATGTTCAGTATCAATTTGTTTTAAATAATCTTGAAGATATTACTGGTTATAATATCACAAATTATTATATGTCAATGCAACATTTAGAATTCTTACAAGAGATGCTTGTTGGCAAACCAATGATTCGTTATAATAAACATGTAAATAGATTACACATAGATGCAGGAATGGATACAATGCCTGTCGGTGAATATATTATTATTGAAGCGTATGATGTTATTGACGGTGATACTTACAGTGATGTATGGTCTGATCGTTGGTTACAGAATTATGCTGCTACTTTAGTCAAAGAACAATGGGGTTCAAACCTAACTAAATTTACAGGCATGCAACTTGTAGGTGGAGTTGCATTTAACGGAGAGCAAATACTATCTGATGCAAAGGAAGAAAGACGATTGATGGAAGAAGAAGCAATCGGCGAACTACAACCTCTTCAGTACAATTATATCGGATAAGTAATGGCCACGAATACTTTCTTTAATAATTACTCTCAAGTTCAAGAGCAGTCACTGATTGATGATTTGGTAATAGAATCTATTAAGCAGTATGGTGTTGATGTAATTTATATTAGCAGAGCAATTAAAGGTCGTGATATCATTTTTAATGAAGACGACTTTCCAGAATATAACGAAACTTTTGAATTTGAAACTTATGTTAAAAGCATGGAAGGTTTTGAAGGAGAAGGCGATTTCCTATCTAAGTTTGGTTTACAAATAAGAGATACATTAACACTTACAGTTGCCAACAGAACATTTGAAAGACACGTGACTCGAGAAGTTGTTGAACTTACTCGTCCAAGAGAAGGCGATTTAATATACTTCCCACTAAATGAAAAGATGTTTGAAATTAAATATGTTGAACATGAAAGCATATTTTATCAAATGGGACAAACTCAAGTATATGATATGCAATGTGAATTAATCGAATATGCAAACCAAAGATTCAATACTGGTCGAGCTAACATCGATAATTACTTTGCTGCTTATAACACAGATATTATAGTTGATGCAAATAACGCAACACTTACTGCATTGGCTTCAACAGATGATAACGCAAGCAACCTCGACTTTGAAATTGAAGCAGATGGTATTATTGATTTCTCAGAAGTAGATCCGTTTAGCGAAAACATATCAATAAGTGATACCTAATGGCAATAGCAAACTATTTTTACAATTCTACGATTCGCAAATATGTTGCTTTGTTTGGTACATATTTTAATCAGTTAGAAGTTAGAAGAACAACTACTGATGGTACTTTAAATCAGAGGCAGATAGTACCTATATCTTACGGACCATATCAAAAGATACTCGCAAGACTTGACCAAGATCCTACCTTACAGGGCGGAGCAACACAAGACGCGTTTGGAAAGCCAACTGCAGGACAACCGTTCGCAATGACATTGCCTCGTATGGCTTTTGAATTAACAAGTTTTACATATGATGCTGAAAGAAAAGTTTCACCTACAAGAAAAATAAGAAAGGTAGCAGTAGACGTAGAAAACGGTGGAAGAAGATTTGTATATTCAGGAACTCCATATAATATGGGATTCAGTTTATACATCATGGCAAAATATAATGAAGATGCGGTTAAATGTTTAGAACAAATCTTGCCATTCTTTAATCCTGAATTTACGAGTACAGTGAATCTTATTTCAGGATTAGAAGCAATAGATATCCCTCTCATATTAAATGATGTTACTTCTGAAGATTTATACGAAGAAGCTTTTACAACAAGACGAAGTATATTATATACACTTAACTTTACAATGAAAGGTTGGTTCTTTGGACCTGAGAAGGATAAGGCAGTTATTAAATTTGTTGACGCAAGATTGGCAACTGATACAGCAGCTGATACAGAGTTTGAAGTATATCAAACAGGACAACCAGGTTCTACAGCAAATAATGTAGCAACCTCCGATATAACACAAACAATAGATTATAGTTTGATTGAGTTTGACGACAACTGGGCTTACATAGGAACATCATCTGATACTGAACCCAGTTAAAAGGAATTATTATTATGAGAATTGGATTTACATGTAGCAGCTTTGACTTGCTTCACTCCGGGCATATTCAAATGTTGAGAGAAGCAAAATCTCAATGTGATTATTTAATGGTAGGATTACAAATGGATCCTGCTATTGACCGACCTAAAGAAAAGAATAAACCTATCCAAACTATTGTTGAGAGATATACTCAACTTAAAGCAGTAAGTTATGTTGATGAAATTATTCCTTATTCAACAGAAAGAGATCTTGAAGATATATTAGAATTATATACAATTCACGTTCGTATTCTAGGCGAAGAATATAGAGATAAGGAATTTACAGGCAAAGATATTTGTCGCAAGAGAGATGTTGAATTATTCTTTAATAAGCGAGACCATCGTTTTAGCACATCGAGTTTAAGAAAGAGTTGTGCTTGGGTAAATAAAGATGGCGATTGGAAAATGACGGAAGAAGGATAAATACATAAAAGGGATTTGGCTATGCGTATCAAGTGGTACGGGCGGCAGAGGTGGATGACGGTATCTTAGGGAACCACTTTCGGAATTACAGATAGGAGAATAATATGAAAGCATCATTTATTGCTATCATGTTTATCGCTTTAGCAGGTTGCTCTACTGTAGATTCAGTTATTGATGGATCTAAAGGTATTGTAGGTGGAGTAGCCTCAGATGTCGCGGCAGTGACTACTGGAACTTTGGACGTAGTGTCCGGTTCAATTAAAACTGTTGCTGATAAAGCTGGTGTAGACAAACAAGAAGCGAAATAGTTTAGGAGTTAGCCGGCCAGGGATGGCAATTAGAAGATGACTGATAATGGATAAATAATAGTATGAAAGATAAAGATGATAAAATTGCCCAGGTACTAAACATGAGACCCTTAGAAGAAGCGGAAGAAGGTGAAGTAGTAACTGATACGGTTGATGAATTAAAAAATCTACCTCAAGAATCTGTTATACAACCACCTGCTGTTTTAGAAAAGAATGCTGCCGAGAATTTAAAAGATATTGAGTTAGCAAAAGCTAACATTGAGAATATTATTAATCTTGGCGACGATGCAGTACGTGAAATGACAGAGATCGCAAAACAATCCGAATCTCCTCGAGCATTTGAAGTTGTCTCTACATTAATGAAAACGTTACTTGATGCAAACAAAGATTATGTTGAAATGTCGACAAAGAAAAGATATGCAAAAGAAGAAGACCAATCAAGTCAAACACAAGTTACTAATAATAATTTAATTGTCTCAACCTCAGATTTACTTAAGATGATTAAAGGCGAAAAAGATACAGATGCATAATTTTGATAAAGGTTATCTAGGTAATTCCCATCTTAAAAAGATTGGAGAACAAATAGAATGGACTCCTGAGCTTCTTAAAGAATATATGAAGTGTGCTGAAGATCCAATTTACTTTGCAGAAAATTATATTAAAATTGTACATGTTGACCATGGATTAATTCCAATGGATATGTATGATTACCAAAAAGATATTACACAAAAGATTACAGATAATAGAAGAGTTGCAGTACTTACATCAAGACAGGCTGGTAAAACTACAACAGCAGTAGCGGTTATATTACACTACATCCTCTTTAATGAATTCAAGACTGTAGCCATATTGGCAAACAAAGGTGACGGAGCTCGAGAGGTATTAGGAAGAGTTCAGCTTGCCTATGAAGCGTTGCCTAAATGGATTCAGCAAGGTATTGAAGAATGGAATAAAGGTAATATTACTTTAGAAAATGGTTGTAAGATTTATGCAGGTACTACAACATCGTCTGCCATTCGTGGTAAATCTATTTCCTTTCTATACCTTGATGAGGTTGCATTTATTGAAGGCTTTGATGAATTCTTTGCTTCAGTATATCCAACGATATCATCAGGTAAAACTACAAAATTATTAATGACATCAACACCAAACGGATTAAACCATTTTTGGAAAACATGTAAAGGTGCTAAAGAAGGTACCAATGGTTATGAATTTGTTGAAGTTCAATGGTATGATGTCCCAGGTCGAGACGAGAAGTGGAAAGATGAAACCATGGAAGCCTTAGACTTTGATAACGAAAAATTTGAACAAGAATATTGCTGTCAGTTCTTAGGAAGCTCAGGTACACTAATAAGCGGTGCCAAACTCAAAGAACTTGCGCCTTCTAGGCCGGTGCATGAGGCCGAAAACATTACACAGTACGAAGCTGTTCAACCAGATCGTTCTTATGTAATGGTAGTTGATGTATCAAGAGGTAAAGGTCTTGATTATTCGGCGTTTAATATAATTGATACGACGGAGATGCCATACAGACAAGTATGTGTTTTTAAGGATAATACCATAAGTCCTGTAGACTTTGCCTCCGTTATATATAGAATAGGGCTGATGTACAATGAGAGTGCAGTGTTAATAGAAATTAACGATATTGGCGAACAAGTTGCTGATATACTCTTTATGGATTACGGCTATGAAAATCTTCTCTTTACTGAAAACCACGGGCGAGCCGGGAAGCAAGTATCAAATTTTGGAGGGAAGAGATCTGATCATGGAATACGAACAACAAAAAGTGTAAAGTCTAAAGGTTGTTCAATATTGAAATTATTAATTGAGCAGAATCAGTTAATATTACAAGATTATAACACAATACAGGAGTTATCGCGTTTTAGTAAAAGAGGCAATTCTTACGAAGCAGAGTCAGGTCATCATGATGATTTGGTAATGACCTTAGTACTGTTTGCATGGTTATCTGACCAACGATTCTTTAGAGAATTAACAGATATCAATACCTTAGCGGCATTGAAAGAAAAAACCAATGAACAGCTTGATGAAGAATTATTGCCATTTGGCTTTATTGATACAGGCGATCCACTAGCAGATGATGCAGGATGGATTGAATATAGGCCTGATAGAGTTTTTTAGATATAGAAACTTTTATAAATAAAACTGTGATAACTATAAATTAGTAAAAAAAAGATTTTATTAGATAATATTAAAGGAGAATAATATGGCTTTTTCCGTAAGTCCTTCCGTAATTGTTCGAGAGGTGGACGCATCAGCATCGGTACCTGCCATCGCAACACCACCTGCAGCAATCGCTGGCGTGTTTAGATGGGGTCCTGTAGGTGAAACAGTTCTAGTTTCTTCAGAGAATGAATTAGTAAGTAGATTTGGTACGCCAAATGGAGATAACTATGAAACATTCTTTGTAGCAGCAGATTACCTTTCATACGCAAACGCATTATATGTAGCAAGAGCAGACAATGGAGCAAATACTGCTTCATCTAGTTCAACATCTTACCATGCAAATGGCGATGTTAACGTAGTCACAACTGGCGCGTTTGATGCATTATATCCAGGATCTCTGGGTAATTCATTAGAAGTCGCGTATGTTAAAGGTTCATCCTACTCAGACGTATCAATTGCAGTTGAAGATATACCAAAAACAAAAATTACAGGCGCTAACTCTGAGGTTATTGGAACAGCTCAATCAATTGCTTTCAACTCGAAAGAAATTGGGTTTGAAGTTGTACCTGCCAACGAAATTACTACAATTACAAGCGGTGATATAATTACAATTGGTAACGATTCAGTCGGCTACCAAGATATTGTTGTATCAACGATTTCTAAACAAGCAAAAGATGCTGTCGGTGATGATACAGCAAACTCTATTTTAACAACATCAATCCAACATGACCTAACTTTAGAAAGTCCTTATCTGTTAACAGAGACTTCACTAAATGCGCTTTCTATTACAAGAAAGTGGGCATACTCAGGTAATTTTGGAAAAGCACCACAAGCTGCAAACTATCATATTGCAGTTGTTGATGCAGACGGTGGAATTAGTGGAGATGCAGGAACAGTCTTAGAATTGTATTCTGACGTTTCAGTAAATGCAAATGCTAAATTGGCAAGTGGTAAAACAAATTACTTCTTCGATGTAATTGCACAAGAGTCAAGTTGGGTTAAAGTAGGCCACGCAAATACATTTACAGTAAATACATCTGAATACGAAAGATTAGGTGTTAACGTAGGTGATAATACTGGTAATACATCAAACTTCAGCCCCAACGTTGGAACAGATGGAAGATCTGAATCACTAGCAACACTTGCTGACCTGGCCTCAGGTTATGATTTGTTTAAAAATTCAAATGAAATTGATGTTTCTTTTGTATTAGGTGGTAAATCAGATGATACTGGTAACGTAGGTACATACTTGATCTCAAACATTGCAGATTACAGAAAAGATGCAATTGCATTTATCTCGCCTGCTAAATCAGACGTTGTTGACGAAAGTAAAACAGAAAAGAAATTAGCAAATATCATTGCATTTAAGAATTCTTTACCAAGTTCTTCTTATTGTGTAGTTGATTCTGGTTATAAGTACAGATATGACAGATATAACGATGTATACAGATATACACCACTTAACGGTGATATCGCAGGTTGTGCTTCAAGAGTTGAACCTTTTGAATCTCCTGCTGGTTTCCGTAAGGGCGTAATTAAGAATGTTGTAAAACTTGCCTTTAACCCTAACAAAGCTCAAAGAGATCAGTTATACGGAGCAGATGTTAACCCAGTCATGGCTCAATCAGGAAGAGGCGTTGTCCTATTCGGAGATAAGACAGGATTAGGTGGTAATAGTGCTTTCGATAGTATAAACGTCAGAAGATTGTTTATTGCTGTAGAAAAGGCAATTGCTAACGCTGCTGAATCGTTCTTGTTTGAATTGAATGACGAGTTTACTCAAGCTCAATTCAAAGGAATCGTTGAACCATTCTTAAGAGACATTCAAGGTAAAAGAGGAATAGTTGATTTTAGAGTTGTTTCTGATACGACAGTAAACACACCATCAGTTATTGATTCAGGTAAGTTTAGAGCTAATATCTTTATTAAACCTGCACGATCAATTAATGTGATTGAGCTAACTTTTGTTGCTACAAGATCTGGTGTTGAGTTTGAAGAAATTGTTGGATCTCTCTAACAGTATAAATAATTTTAATAAAGGAGAAAAAGAATGGCATTTAATATAAATGAGTTTAAATCCCAACTAGTTGGTGGCGGAGCTCGTTCCAATCTTTTCCAAGTACAACTCTTAAACCCTGTAGATCCTTCTGCCGATTTTAAGATACCATTTATGGTTAAGGCCTCATCACTACCGGCATCATCAGTAACATCAATTGATACTGTAAATTACTTCGGGCGTCAGATTAAATATGCCGGAAGTAGAACATTTGATACATGGGGTGTAACGGTTATTAACGACGAGGATTTCTTAGTTAGAAATTCAATGGAAGCTTGGATGAATAGTATCGCAACACACGATACAAACTTAAGAGGACTGCCGCAAGATTATAAATCAAACGCGTTAATTACGCAGTATAGTAAAAATGGTGACCCATTACGTACTTATAAGTTTGAGGGTTTATTCCCTACTAGTATTGCTGCCCAAACAATGGATTGGGACACTGATAGTATACAAACATTCGATGTTACGTTTAGCTACGATCTTTGGATGGTAGAAGGTAACACCGGAATCCCGACTACGTAATAATTTAATATAGGATGATATTTTGAAAATTTTTGGCTTTGATATAAAGAGGGCGGAAGAGGAGACTAACTTACCTGTTAGTTTTGCCGAGCCCTCTAATGATGATGGAGCGATTACAGTTGGTAATGCGCTCGGTGGATTTTATAATACGATATTGGATATGGAAGGTTCCGCTAAAACGGAATCCGAACTTATAACAAGATATCGTAATATGGCAATGCAGCCTGAAGTTTCGCAAGCAATTGATGATATTGTAAACGAAGCTATCAGTGTTGATACAAATGATAGAGTAGTTGATATTTCTTTGGGTGAAACAGAATTATCAGATAAAGTAAAGAAGACTATTGTAAAAGAGTTCGATAAAATACTTGCTTTATTTGATTTTACAAATAACTCTTATGATATGTTTAATAAATTCTATGTTGATGGAAGATTAAACTATCATATTATTATTGACCCTGAAGATGTTAAGAAAGGTGTTATTGAATTAAGGTATGTTGATCCTCGTAAGTTAAAGTTAATACGAGAAGTTGATAAAAAGAAAAAGGATCAACATTCAGGTGCACCTCTTAAGAAAGTTAAGAACGAATATTACATGTATTCAGAAAGCGGATTTCAAAATACAGGTGTAGGTGCTGGAGCAGGCGGCGGATCTACAACAGGAATTAAAGTTGCTAAAGATTCAATTGCTCGAGTAACATCGGGCTTAATGAATGAGAATAACAGTTTAGTGTTATCTCATTTACATCCAGCAGGAAAGGCTTTAAATCAGCTTAGAATGTTGGAAGATGCTGTTGTTATATACACGTTAACAAGAGCACCAGAAAGAAGAATTTTTTATATTGATGTAGGTAACTTGCCGAAGAATAAGGCAGAGCAATATCTTAGAGATATGATGGCTCGACATAAGAACAAGTTGCAGTATAATTCGGAATCAGGTCAGATTACTGATTCTCGTAAGATGCTAACAATGACTGAGGATTTTTGGTTTCCTCGTCGTGGTGGAGAAAGATCAACGGAAGTTGATACCCTCGCAGGAGGTAATGCACCAGGATTGAGTAGTAACGAAAACTTAGAGTATTTTCAACGTAAATTATATAAGGCGTTGAAGGTACCTTTATCTCGTTTAGAACCAGAAGCCATGGCAACCTTTGGTAGAACATCTGAGATTACTCGAGATGAACTAAAGTTTGGTAAGTTTATTAGAAGGATTCGTACACGTTTCTCTTGGATATTTAATACTGTATTAGAGAAACAATTAGTACTCAAAGGTATATTGACACCTGAAGAGTTTAACGAAATTAGGAATGATATTCGTTATGACTTTGTTAAGGATAATTACTTTGAAGAATTAAAGGAAGCTGAAATACTGAGAGAACGATTGAATACTCTTAGAGATATATCAGATTATACTGGTAAGTATTTCTCTCATCAGTGGATTACTGCTAATGTTCTACAAATGACTGAAGAACAGGCAGATGAGATGGAAGCGCAAATTGCTGACGAAACTTCGCAAGGCGGCCATCAACAAGACGATCCTTTTTAAAATATAAATAAAAGTATAGAGTAAATTAAATTAGGGACTAAACATGAAAAATTTTAAAGATCTAGTTTCGGAAGTTGCCCAACCACAGTCTCCTGAGGAAAAGCGATTTAAGGACCAGCATACAATTGAGGTAATCCCTCATCCTGTTGCTCCTGATCACGTTTTTACCGGAGAGATTCCTGGTTTAGGTGATAACGGCAGAAAGGCTGACGCCAAGAATGCTGAAGCTGATTACGATAAAGCGTATAAAACTAAAGTAGACAACACGTTACCTCAACGTGGTACAGGTCAAGGTAAACCAGTTGCCGAGGACAGCAATATACTTAAGAAGTCAATTACAGAAATTCTTGGAGTCAACAAAAAGAAAGAAGATGACAAAAAGAAAGATGATGTTGAATCAATGGAAGAAGAAAGCGGAGCAACTTGTGGTTGCGGCCCTGACTGTGGACATTGTGGTGGAAAACATGAAGCATCAGAGATTGGCAAAGAATGTTCTTGTTGTGGAAACAAAATTGAAGCAATTAAAGAAGGCGGATGTTCAAGCGATACTTTAAAAGCTGAAAAGAAACCTGCCAAGAAAGCAACAACTAAAGAAGATAAAGTTGATGCAGATTCTAATAAAGATTCTTTAGAACCTGAAGCTAAACCAATTAAAAAGCCAAAAGTTTCACCAACATCTGTTTCTATTAAAGATTCAAATGGTAAAACAATTTCATTAACATTTAAAGAGATGTTAGACAAAGTTTCCACAGAGGAAGAATTGCTTGAGAGTCCCCAACAAGAAATTCCAATGATGATGAAACAGTTAAACTTTATTTGTTATGCTTCTCAAGAAATTGAAGAATACCTTGGAGAAGGACAAGATCCTGAAGAATGGTGGCAAAACAAATTGGCTGAAGTATTCTCAAATGTTAAATCATTATATGCATATGCCAAAGGTGATGCAATGGTTAGTGGTAAGCCATTAGGAGCTGCAAAGATTCTTACTAAAGCTGCCTACGGCGAATCAATCCAAGCAGGATCATTTGAACTACAAAACAAAACTTCAGTTGAAATATCAGAAGAAGACGCTGATTTATTAAATAGAATGTTCGAAGAATTAACAGAAACAAATTCAAGCGATATGTATAGTGTTATGGTTGCTGATGAATCAGGCTTTAACGAAATACTAGAATTTGCTAAGGAGAACTTATCATGAATTTAATTACAGAATATACAGATCAGTCAGTAGAAGTAATTACCGAAGCTAAAGAAGATGGTAAAAAGAATTACTTTATTGAAGGAATCTTTATGCAAGGCGATATTAAAAATCGCAATGGAAGAATTTATCCAAGCACAACTTTAGAGACCGAAATGGGTCGCTATCAAAAAGAGTTTATTGAAACTAAACGTGCTCTTGGAGAACTAGGTCACCCTGATGGTCCGCAGATCAATGGGGATCGTGTTTCACATCTTATTACTGAGATGAAACGCGACGGCAACGATTTTTATGGTAAGGCTAAAATCTTATCGACACCTATGGGGGAAATCGTGAAGAGCCTATTAGACGAAGGAGTAAAGATCGGAGTTTCGACTCGTGGTCTTGGTTCGGTCAAGGCAGGTAGAGATGGAGTTATGGAAGTCCAAAAGGATTTTCATCTTTCTACTGTTGATATTGTTACTGACCCTTCAGCACCAAATGCGTTCGTAAATGGTATCATGGAGAACGTAGAGTATTATTACGATATAGCTTCTGGTAATTGGAGAGCCAATCAGGTTATTCAAGAAATACAAGAAGAGGTTGAGAAAAAAATCAATCGCGTAGTAAGAACAATTGATGAAGAGACGGCGACAAGAATGTTCCAAACATTCGTCAAATCTTTGAGAAACTAAATTTTTATAAATAAATAAAGTAAAGTTTATTATAAAACATATTTGTAGATTTAAACAAATTTTAAAGGAGAAAATAAATGGATAACGTAGAAGAAAAATTCGTTTCCGATGATGGCGTTTCAAGTGTCCCTGCTGCAGTCACACCCGAAGGTGGAGAAGGTAAAAAGGACAAGTTGAAGAAGACCACTACTGATGAGCCTAAAGGCGCTGTTGATGGCAAGAAAGTAATTCCTGGCCAATCAGATGCAGGCAAGCCTGTTCCTACTGCGGAAGAAACTGAAGTTGATGCTGAAGTTGAAACTGTAGAAGAAGTAGTGATTGAATCTTCAATTCAGTCAATCATTGAAGGCGAAGATCTATCAGAAGAATTCAAAGGCAAGATCAGTCTTGTATTTGAAGCCGCATTAAACGAAGAAGTAAGTAAAAGAACTGAGACAATTCGTGAAGAACTAACTAAGTCTTTAGACGAAGCATTAGAAGAAGCAGTAACTGAGAAATTAGATACCGTAACTGAAAATGTTGATAAGTATTTAGATTACGTAGTTTCCGAATGGATGTCTGAGAATGAAATCGCAATTGAATCTGGAATTAAGGTTGAAATGGCGGAATCATTAATGTCAGGTCTTAAGAACTTATTCGTAGAACATAACGTTAGCGTTTCAGAAGAAACTGTTGATGTTGTGGAAAACTTAGAAACAACTGTATCTGAATTGGAAGGGAAAGCCAATGACTTAGTAAACGAGAATATCGAATTACAAAAAGAAATTGCCACTTTCAAAGCAGATCAAAAATTTGACGAAATTTCAGAAGGACTATCTGAGAACCAGGTAGAACGTTTGAAAGTATTGTCTGAAAAGCTTGATGTTGAAGATGTAGAAGCATATGCTGAAAATCTTCAAGTAATTAAGGAATCATTCTTTAGCGATAAGCCGATTGTTGAAAAACATGACGTTCAAGCTGAGGATGATGAAATTATTCTAGAGGAACAGGAAGTATCTAAACCAACTTCTGATTACACCTCTATTAATGCTCTAGTTGAAGCTTTCAACACTAAGAAGTAATTAGAATAATTAATTTGGTTTTTAAATTAAATTTTTAATTAAATAATAAGGAGATCCATAATGGATAACTATACAAGACTAGTGGAAAAGTGGGAGCCTATCTTAGCGCACGAATCTTTTTCACCAATTACTGATAATCACAGGAGAGCAGTTACAGCTACTATCCTGGAAAATACAGAACGTGCACTTGCAGAGACTGGTGACTTATCAGCAAACATGACTTCATTGCTTTCAGAAGCACCTGCTAACGACGCCGGAACCGGTGGATTTGGTGGTGGTTCAACTGCAACAGGTCCTACTGCTGGTTACGATCCTATTCTTATCTCATTGGTAAGACGTGCTGTTCCTAACATGATCGCATACGACATCTGTGGTGTTCAGCCGATGACTGGTCCTACAGGACTTATCTTCGCAATGCGTGCTAAGTACGGTACACAAGCAGGCGATGAAGCTTTATTCAACGAAGCTGATACTGACTTTTCTGGTGACGGAACTCATGCTAATACTTTACCTGGTGGCGCTGTCACTACTGGTACAGGTATGGGAACAACTGAAGCTGAAGCCTTAGGCGACGGTGGCGGTACTAACTATGCAGAAATGGCCTTCTCAATCGAGAAAGTAACTGTTGCTGCTAAGACTCGTGCTTTAAAAGCAGAATACACAACTGAGCTTGCTCAGGACCTTAAAGCTGTTCACGGCTTAGACGCTGAGACTGAATTGGCTAACATTCTTCAAACTGAGATCTTAACTGAAATCAACCGTGAAGTTGTTAGAACAATTTATTCTACTGCTGTTGTTGGTGCTGCTGCAGCTGCAACTCCGGGTACATTCGACTTAGACGTTGATGCAAACGGTCGTTGGTCTGTTGAGAAGTTCAAAGGCTTAATGTTCCAAATCGAGCAAGAAGCTAATGCAATTGCTAAAGAAACTCGTAGAGGAAAAGGTAACGTTGTTATTTGTTCTTCTGACGTTGCTTCTGCTTTACAAATGGCTGGTGTACTTGATTACACACCTGCTCTAAACTCTAATACATTGGAAGTTGATGATACTGGTAATACTTTTGCTGGTGTTCTTAACGGTAGATTCCGTGTATACGTTGATCCTTTTGCTGGCGCAAACTACTTAGTAGTTGGCTACAAAGGTTCATCTGCATTTGATGCAGGTTTATTCTACTGCCCATACGTACCTTTACAAATGGTTCGTGCGGTTGGTGAGAATAGCTTCCAACCAAAAATTGGTTTCAAAACCCGTTATGGTATGGTTGCGAATCCTTTTGCACAAGGTGCAACTCAAGGTTCAGGAGCACTTACTGCTGACGTTAACAAGTACTACAGAAAAGTTACTATTTCTAACTTATTCTAAGTCTCGTTAAAATAAAAAAGAGTTTAGGTCAACTAAACCACTTTGAGGCAACCCTTCGGGGTTGCCTTTTTTTGTCTTAAGAAAAGTGTAACAGAATCTTAACAGAAAATTAACAGAACGTTAATATTATAATCACTCCTTTACCGATATATAAAATGGTATAGACAATAACGTTTATATGTTTACGAGCGACGGGGTAAAGCCGTCAAGTAAAGGAGAATAATAATGAAGAACGTTTTACTTGCTCTTGTGGCAAGTGTTATGTTATGGGCGGATGTATCCTCAGCGGATATTTCAGAACATAACTATAAAGTAAAGAAAGACGATTGGACATATACGTATCGACATAGAGAAGGTACATGGCATACTGAAATTGGAAACAAAGTTAAAGATATCAGTGTTATGTATCGGTTCGCAGAATTAAATGGTACAACAGAAAATCGTATTAAATTCACTCACAATTTATTTCAACATAAATTCCTCAAGCTCGACCATCGTATCGAGTATCGTCACTTCGACAACAAAGAATCCCATTGGCGTTATCGTTTTATATTATCAGCAGAACATAAAATCTCTGATAACGTATCTCTATGGGCAAAGATCCAACCACGTGTTAGTTTTAAAAATGAAACACAATTTGATTCGCGTGACCAATTCGGTTTAAAGTTCAAGTATGGTAAATTAAGTATATCACCTTTTATAGAAAGAGGTGGTACTGAAGATTATCGTTACAAGCAAACCGTTGTCGGCACGCATTTAAAGTATAAGATATAGGAGTATCTATTATGGAAATGTTAACTCTATGGAGCGCAGTCGGGTTCTTATTCGCGGCATATGCTGTAATTGCCAATGATTCAGTACAAACTCTCGGTACTTGGATGGCATCTAATAATGAGAGATTCAATTACAAAACATTATGGGCAGCCGCAAGTGGTGTATTGTTATGTACCTTATGGTATGGTTGGACAGTGAACGGAGGTGATATCAGTTATGGAAGATTGAATAAAATTCCATGGCAAGAAATACAATGGTATCATGCAGCAGCACCTGCTATTCTTGTATTCTTAACTCGAGTCGGTGTACCTGTTTCTACTTCATTCTTGGTCTTATCTGTATTTGCTTCGACCTTTGTGTTAGAAAAAATGTTGATGAAATCAATTATGGGTTACGGTGTAGCAGCAGGATTTGCTTACGCAATATGGTTTGCTATTACAAAATACTTTGGAAAATGGTTTGATGAAACTCAACCCGTAAGTCAAGACAATAAAAAGTATTGGAGAGTGGCACAGTGGTTTGCTACAGGTGGATTATGGTGGACTTGGTTATCACATGATATGGCAAACATTGCTGTATTCTTACCTCGCGTAGTCCCTGTAGACTTGATGATAATGGTTTCTGCAGTATTTGTTATTGGTCTATTCTTTATGTTCCGAGAACGAGGTGGTAAGATCCAACAAATTGTATTAGAGAAACATAATACGAGATATGTTCGTTCAGCAACATTGATTGATGCATTCTATTGGTTGTGCTTATTTGTATTCAAAGAAATGAATGATATTCCTATGAGTACCACTTGGGTGTTTGTTGGTTTGTTAGCAGGACGTGAATTAGCAATGGCAACTTATTTTGGTAAAAAGAAATCAAAATCAGTGTTCCCATTAGTTGCTAAGGATTTTGGAAAAATGATGGTGGGACTTGGAGCTTCAGTTGCTCTTGTTCTATTTGTTCATTACGTTATAAATCCGGTATAACTGAGAAGGGACCTTCGGGTCCCTTTTTTAATATACGAAGTTAGTCCAAGGTTCATAACAACCTTGAACACCGATAGCAGAGTTATCACAACCTCTTGCATCGTCAAAGATCTCTAAACCGATTTCATCGAACTCAGAAAGATTTATAGTAACCTCAGAATAAGGTCCATCATAATCAAAGTCAACAGAGAGAGGTTTAACAACAATACTATCTTCTTTAAAATCTTTAATGATAGCAACAACTCTCTTACCTTCAAATTTATATTGGCACTGCTCGAATCCATCAAAACCAAGTGCGACCCAATTAGCAAATAAAGTCTTTTTCATAATAGCTCCTATTGTGGTCCGTCAGGTAAGGCGTCAAACCTTTCCTCAGTAATCCTAATTAGAATTTCATCTCTGTCATCATCGGCGTGTAAACCTGTTTCAATGACAACATCTATAATGTCGTTTTCTAAAAGACCTTTAGAATCCGCGTCAAGAACATCATCATGGATCTTCTCAAGCATTATATCATTTTCTAAACAACTCATAATTAACTCCTTTTTATTTAATATACAACAATTATATTCTATATCATAATGAATGTCAATAGTTTTATGAGAATAAAATGAATTATTTTTTGGAGAAATATGATCTGATTAAAAAGATTCTGGTATAGGCAACAACGGTCATCACTAGAGTGACCAGAGTGCCCAACATGATAGGTTCAGTAATACCTAAACGGTCTATATAGATATACAGTAAAAAGAGATTGAGAGGATAATTGATTGCCAATCCAGTGGCTATTTGAAAGGAAGTTTCTCTGTGGATTTGTTTAGTTTCTGGTTTCATAATAATCGTGAACCGAGTTCTTGTCCCAGTTCTTTGTATTTTGATGGTTCTCCAATAACGATTCCCATCTTGTCTGTTTCAAAATTCTTTGCGATTATGCGTATGTTATCACCATCGAAATAAGATAGACAACCTATAGGCGTATGGCAATCTCCGTTAACTGTTTCTAACATAGATCTTTCAGCCATAACACAATACCAAGTATCCCAATGATTATGATAGTGAAGCATTGTATGTAAGTTCTGTTCGCGTACTGTTTCAGGTTTAACGGTTTGTAAGGCAATGACTCCTTGACCTGGAGCAGGCAACATTTCAGCAGTTCCAAATATTCTTGATATCTTATGGTCGTAACCAAGTTCATCAACACCTGCCTTTGCTAGAACGATCGCGTCGTACTCTCCATTCTCTTGTTTCGCTATCCGAGTATCTATATTGCCACGTATTGGAATGATCTGAGAATGAGGATAGATGTCTTGTAGTTGAGCTATTCTACGCGGACTTGATGTTCCAATCGTTCGAGGATTACTATTATTACCTATAAGACAATCTCTAAAATCGTTTCTTTCTAACACACAAGGTATATGTAACCATTCATCGTTATCTCTTGTTAGATCTTTAAACGCATGAACAGCAATATCAATACTACGATCCATTAAAGCTGATTCTATTTCTTTACAAAATACACCTTTACCACCCATCTCTTCAATAGATGTTGTAGGATTTAAATCTGCGTGGGAATCAATAAGTACTCTTTCACCTTCAAGACCAAGTACGGATATTGCTTTGTTAGTGTAGGCTTGAGCAAGAAGTGATTTTCTTGTACCTATTTTTGGTAACATATTATATCCTATTATAAAGAAAGGCCGTTTGACTTGATCTCTTAAAGAGTTAAATAGTGAGTCTTTGAGATTCGTAGTCAAACAGCCTTAAACTGAAATTGGGTCGACTGGCTGGCTTCGGACTTATATCGTACTCGTTAATCTCAGAGTTCCAGGCAGGGTTAGCTTTCGCCTCCTGCTATCTCTCACTAAGAGAATGGATCCTAAACCGCTAAGTTCTTGTGTCGTTATAAATCGCGAAATCTATAACCTATCCCTTTCCGACTGCGGGGTACTACCCTCTTCTGTATCGAGCGTTTCTTCATACACGAGCTCGCCTCAGTCTATATTGATTTGTTCTATCCCACCATATTACCTCATTCCTAAGCGGCCTTCCTCAAGCTGCCGTGTGGGTTGTCCACCTTATGTCTCAGTAGCATCTGTTTGATAAGAACAGCTTTTATTACCACTGAAGTGTCTCTGCCGCGTAGGTAATTGCATTTTACCATTTCTCTTGCGATCAGGGGTGTTTCCCTCAATATACGATTATTATATCATAGTTGACTATAGATGTCAATAGTTTTTATGAAAAAAGTTAAATTAATTTTCTAAGAGATATTCGTGAAAAGAAGTGGTGTCGCCTTCAACACCTTGAACAAGTACAGGAACTCCTGCCTTTTCCATTTTTTCAACAAATACTTTGGCATCTCTTGCTCTCATTTGTCCTTGGTCAATCCTTTCCATTGTAGAAGGTTGAATGATACTAACCCAAAACAATTCAAAGTGATTACTCATACGGAAAGTCCAATATCATGAGATCGTACTACTGATTCAACCAAACGACCGTACTTGTCGTAAGTGTATATAATTTCTGATTGAACTTGGTCATTCACTCTGACTACAGTTTTAACGACTTGCTGTCGGTATTCCATAATCGGTGGAGTGTATGGTACATTATAATTTGCTGAAACTTCAGCTACTTCAGGTATCATCTAAATCATCCTCTTCAGGCCATCTTATCATTTCTTGATCTTTACCACTCCCAACAACTTTAACGAATCCCATTTCTATAAGAGTATCAATCGTGTTTTGTGTAATACGCTTTGTTTCTTTGAACATATTATAGTCGTATTGAAACCAAAACCCAACTGCGGTAAAGACAACTGCAGTGGTGATAAACATCCAGGTGTCCATTATTCGCCGTACCTTGAGAGTACAGCTTCAATGATTTTCTCAGGTGTTGATTGATCTGGATGAACTCTAACAAAATCCTCAGGATCCGATTCGGTCTGAATGAATTTGAATTGAATTGCCATCTCATACAACTGATCTTCAGTCATAGTTGAAAGACATGCAAATATAAGTTCATTTTTATCAATGAATCTCTTATTGGCGTCTTCAAGTAGTTGCTGTGCTAACTTTTCCATATACACTCCTATAGTTACTAATTATAATTAAGCTAATCTCTGACCTTGCCACCAGTCAGGAATCATTCTTTTCGTCCACACCAAATTAAATCTTTCTTCTTTGGTATGGTAAAAAGCACGATACGATTTTACGGCGTCCTCAAATATACACTCAGGATTAGAACCCATTGCTAACTTAAATTTAGTTGGACCTATATCAGGTATATTAGTTGGAACTTGTTTTAATGCTTGTCTTAATTTAGTATCTGTCATGTGGACCTTACCATAACGATAAGTATATTCATCACACAACGCTACAAAGTGTTTATAGTGCCAATCATAATTGGCTTTTGATTCTCTCGTCCAAACTGTGGACGGATGGTTATGATGACAGGCTTTGTAGAGTGTATCTTCTCTGCCGTCTTCAAGGTAATAATATTTTAGCATAGAACCAGACTTTGAAGGTCTACGTTCCATTTTGCCGTCCAACATACGATGAACGGTTGATAGCATTTGAGCAGACTCAATAATCATTTTGACGACATGCTTGTCGCACTGAGATTGAGCCGCTTTGACTGGATCGTTGTCTAAGATAAAAATATTCATTACGTCATTCTCCCGATAATAAAGCCTAGCCAAAATACAAAGATATCAATAAAGAAATGCATAATAAAACTCAATGCGAAAATTTCTTTCCAATGTACTTTACAAATTTTTAACCATTCTGCTATTTTCATATTAGTCTATTATAACAAAGGTTGACACAAATGTCAATAGTCAATTTCATTCCAATCAGTATCATCAGGCATCATTGTCATCTTTCCACCACCTTATCTTTGTATCACGTTCTTGTTCGTACTGTGTGATGATGTCGTCAAACGACCATAGCTCGTGTGTTTCAAAATCATCCAACCAATCACTTAAAGCATTCCAATCTTCAGTTCGCATTGGAGAAACACTGTACTCAGACTTACCACCCCAATGCTCACTTTCATCTAACCCATAGATGTCTATGCGCCCACATGAGTACGACTCTAAGAAGTGTTTGTACTCAGTTTTAGGTAGTATTTTACCTGAAGTTTCTCTGATCTCAAACGGAATATTTCTATCTTCGTACCAACGAGTAGCAACAGGTCCCATCCAGTTTGTGCTGTAACTTACCATTTCACATTAAGCCAATCGGTATCTTCAGGCATTAACTGTACTTGCCCATCAAACTGTTGTTGCTTTATCAACTTATTATAGATGCCAGCATTGTTCATACGTAATCTATAACTGTTTTTACGACAGCGATAGATAGATCCACTGTGACCATGGAACTCATAGTAGTCATCATCTTCTTTAACTTCAGTTATGCCCGAGTTCATTCTCCACATATCACTATCTAAGTAACCACCGCTCCACCCAGCCAAGACTTTGTAGAAAGGGAATGTACCTTTACCTTCTTTGATTTTTAGTACTACCCAGTTATCTGGATTATAATCCACTATCCCACTCTCCAAATATGTTAGGGGCTTGTTCTGCGGCCTGCTCCATATAGTATTGACCTGGGTAATGTCTTAGGCATCGACTTGCTTCTTTTCTTATAGCACTTGGTACTCTAGGAGTCTTCTTTGGATTAAGTAAGTCCAATAGAAACTGTCTAGTGGTATTAACAGCCCATCGGCGTTCGTTAGGCATTGTCATTCAGACATCTCCTCCATCATTTGAAGGATTCGTTCTGACTGTTCTTCAAGAGCAATTGCTTGCGCCAAACATTCATCCATTTGTATCTCAAGCTGGTCTGTCTGAGCCTGAATCTTATCAAAAAAGAAATTGTTCGTATTCGGACTTAGCTGAATACGATCCATCGGAAATTGAATTACATTACTCATTTACTTCTCCTAATTAAGTTCCTAGATCCCAAGTCTTATCGACTTCTTTCATGGTCCATCGGTCAAAGGTTGCGGTACACTCAGTACACTTCCAATACGATACTCCATCGTAACCACCCATGATTTCTATTCCTACAACATTCTTTCCAAAATGCCTTGGAGTTTCAGGCGTACATCCATACATAGCACCTGACTTTTCTGCTTCTTCTTTCGTATTACCTTTACGAAGAAAAAACTCAGTGATTGTTTCTTTCTCTTCCCAATCACACTTACAACTTGGACAGCTTTCTGCACCAGCCATAGTATTTTACCTATTCAGATTGTGTGGTACCGCGAGTCGGACTTGAACCGACAAGGCCGTTAAGCCGAGGGATTTTAAGTCCCTTGTGTTTACCAATTTCACCACCGCGGCAATACAAAAGTGGAGAGCCTACCGATGGCAGACCCTCCTGGTGGTCAGAACGACCTATGAAGACTGCAACATTGTCGCAGGAACTCTCCAGATTCCATCAGGTGTTGAAACCTTGATGTTCTTAACCATTACTTTTTCAACAACTCCTGAGACCTTTTGCCCAGACCTTGAGTTAATGAAAAATACAGAATCTCCTTTTGAGAAGTTTCCTGTTGCCATTGAAGCAGCGTTGTTCCTGTGCATCTTGAACATGTTTGCTACGGTAGAAAAATCACCACTATCCATTTTTGCGAACAGAGTGTTGATTTTAGTAAGATCAGATTTAGTTAGACTCATAATGTATTTCCTATTTAATTTAATTTATACAACTATTATAACAAAGTTTCTTTATGATGTCAATAGTTATTTAAGAAAAAGTTAAGTTATTTTCATAACGAATTTCGGCAAGATCAACCTTCAGCTCCGACAGCATTGCGAAAATGTGTGGAGGGTAGTATTCTTTACCCAAATGTTTGTTAAGAGTTAGCATTGCGTTTTCAGCAGCTTGTATGGCTTCGACCTTATGGTCAATGTTCTTTACTTCGACTTGCATTATAATACCACCATTAAAGTTGATAGAGAAACTGCGACTGCAGCAAGAATAACAAAGGATACGATAGCTGTTGTAATCCTTAACAGTACTTCTAACATTTTGTTGCCTTTTTGATTATTGAATGTATATTCTAACAGGATTCTTTACGAATGTCAACCATTATTTTAAGATAATTTCAAAAAACAATGAATTCCTCGTGGAAAGAACATACCAACTTCGTCAAAACCCATCAAAACACAACCATCAAGAGGATCAGTTCCTTTTTCATATTCTACAAGATCAAAACCTGAAGGAATGGAACCACTGAAGGTATTAAGGTTTACTTCGATGAATTCTACTTGCATTTTTTCGTTCCTTTTCAATTATTTAATATAGATATTATAAACGGTTTCATAACTAAAGTCAACAACTTTTTTCACTCTGGTTAGAACTTTTTGTTATATAGATCGTACTTTTTATAACGACCAGAATGACCTCTAGAGGGACGATATTGCTGCCATAGATTATAACCATTAACTTTCAATCTTTGACCAGAGCGGCGATATAAGACTCTAATGTTTGCGATAGTCCGAGTCTTACTTGTATAAATAACGGTATGGAAGAAATTTTTAAGCTAATATCAGATGTTGGCTTGCCGATTGCCGGTGCACTTGTTATGGGATTTTTCCTGTTTATTATCATACGGCAAATATTTGAAGGTATCATTGACAACATTGCTACACTAACGATGTTTGCTGAATCCTTGGAAAATAGAGCAAGAACGATGTCTAACGAGATGGTCAAAATTGATCTTCTTGTCTCGAGTGCTCTAGGATTAAATCCAGACATTGACAGAGTTGCTCGAGCAGAGAATTTTGTAGAAGACGGGAAAGTTGACGTTAGAAGAGATTAAAGAATGGACATTGCAGTATTAGTATCAGAGTATGGGTTCCCTACGGTATCGGTAATAGGATTAGGATACTTTGTGTATTTCGTATGGAAGTTTGTAAATGATAAACTGCAACCTGAGATCGACAAGCAGCACATGGCTTTAATCAAATTGATTGACCGTATGCGAATGTTAGATCAAGACTTAATCAGACTTCAACAAAAAGTAGATGTGGTATTAAAGTATAAAGAAATAGAGGCAATGAAGAAGCGAGGTAAAGATGAAGATTAATGGAACACACTTAGGTTTATTTGTTATGGGATTTTATTTCTCAATGCAAGTATGTGCAGAACCGATAGTCCATGGATTTAAGAATCCTTCATTTAGTGGTGTAGGTACTGGTGCTCATTATTTAACAGTAGAGAACCAGGAACACGGTAGGAAGAAAGCAATTAAAGACGCGTTAGAAGCTGCGGAAAGAGCGGCAGAACGTGAAGCGTCTAATTCAACTCTTGCTAAGTTTATACGAAATTTAGAATCACGTATTTACGCCCAGTTATCAAAACAGTTAGTTGACAATATGTTCTCTAACGATAACCCAGTTAGATTTGGGTCTTTTGTTTTAGAAGGCTCAACTGTAACGTATGAAGTATTAACAAATGCAGATGGTACTGAATTTATTAAAATGACGATTGTCGGGGAAGATGGAACATCAACAGTAATTGAGATTCCAATCGGCAGTGGTAACTTTGGAGGAAGCGATGATTCGAGCGGCGACGGCGGTTAGTTTATTACTGTTCTTAACAGGCTGTGCTTCCTTTTCACAAATTCCAGTATGGTCTGAAAATCCTGGTGATTGTTCTTACGAGAACGGAAAATGGGATGATTGGGATAAAGAGAAGTATATCGGAGATAAACTATATAAAGGTGGAAGAAAGTTTTTCGGCAAAGGTTTAATATGCGCTGAAAAGCCAGTTGTAGTTAAGCTGCCATCATTTATAGAATTGTTGAATTTACCACCTGCTACAAATATGCCAGTCGTAGCGGTATATAAATTTGACGATAAGACAGGACAGCGAAAGGATTCGCAAACAGGACAAAGTTTTTCCACCGCAGTAACACAAGGTGGAACAGAATTATTAATTGATGCTCTAAAAACCGCAGGTAATGGTAAATGGTTTAGAGTAGTAGAAAGACAAGGGATAGATGCTCTTGTTAGAGAACGACAAATTATACGATCCACGAGGGATGCGGCAGCAAAGAAACTGAATACAGAATCTGAAGGTGTTGGTCCGTTGTTATTCGCAGGAATGATAATTGAGGGTGGAATAGTTGGTTATGATAGTAATATGAAAACGGGCGGCAGAGGCGCAAGAACTTTAGGTATAGGTTTTAGTAATCAATATCGACAAGATCAAGTGACAGTATCTGTTAGAGCCGTAAGCGTATTGACAGGTGAAATATTATTGAATGTCCAGACTAAGAAATCAATCTTGAGCTACGGTTCAGGAGGAGACGTCTTCCGCTTTGTGGAACAAGGTACTCAGTTGATTGAATACGAGGATGGAGTGGGAAATAATGAGTCAGTGACATACGCGGTACGAACAGCCATTGAGGCTGCAGTACTAGAAATGGTGTACCAAGGCCACGACAGAGGGTTTTGGACAATCGTAGATGGACATCGTCATCCTCATCAGAGAGATCATCATGAGAGTAACGATAAACACGCGATTAAAACAGAGGAAAAAATAAATGAAACATAAAATAATAGGCCTATCTTTATTATGTTTATTTTCTTTTAAGGCATTTGCTCAAGCAACAGACGATAATGAAATTAATATCGACCAAACTGGTGATACATTAACATTATACGTTGACCAATATGGATATGGTAACAAGATTGGACTAAACGACTTTAGTTCTTCTTCAACACCAATGACCATTGTCGGTTCATCGTTAACGATTAATATTGACCAAATTGGTAATGAGAATTTATTATTCGGTCCTGTGGCTGCAGATAGCTCGACTTACAATCTTCTTTTCACAGGAGATAGTAATTCATGGGATTGGAACATAGGATATGTTGGTTCTTCAGATAGTTCAGCACAAGATGTTGATATTACTGGTGATTCTAACACTATGGACTTTGACCAAGGTTATAATGCAAGTGCTGAAAGATTAGATTTGGATTTAACATTAGTCGGATCTACCAACGTCTTTGATGTTGACATAGATGTAGACGATGCTATTTGGAACTTCGATATTACTGGAGATTCAAACAATGTTAATACAATGCAGAAGGACGGCGGAGAACAAGAAATCAATTTAACATTGATTGGAGATTCTGCTGACATAGATATCAACCAATTAAGTGGTACTTGCCCTACAGGTGTTAGTACTTGTAATGGTATCATCACTTTAGATGTGGATTCTGATAATGCAACTATCCAAATTAATCAGAAAGATAGCACCAACGACAGCTAAACAATTTCTGATAGTCGTTCTAATGCTTTCACCACTTGAAGGTATTGGAAGCTCGATCGGAGAAATAGTTGAGTCGAAAGGTGATGGACAAATAACACGCGAGGCTGGGGTAATATTCAGTCTCGCGTCTTTACCTGAAATAGAATTAAACGATACAGCCGAAACAACAAATGGTCGTATGCTTATTGAATTTAAAGATAAAGCAGAACTATCATTAACCGAACATACAACAGTATACATCGATAACGTATACTACGATCCTGATCCAAGCAAATCAAAAATGACCATGAGAATGGCATTGGGTACTGCGCGCTTTGCCTCAGGTCGATTAGGAATGGTCAATAAGAATAACATTGACATTCAAACTCCCACTGCATCCATTGCAGTTCGCGGAACAGATTTCACAACAACGATTGACGAACTTGGAAGGTCACTCGTTATTTTATTACCTGATGATAACGGAAACCCGTCAGGTTCAATTACCGTATTTAATAATGGTGGAGAGATTATACTTGATGAAGCATATGCGGCCACAATGGTATCTTCATTAGATACTGCACCTACAAGACAAATTTCAATGGTAGGCATTACAGCAAGTATGATAGACAATATGTTTATCGTATCACCTCCGCCTGAAGTAAAAGAAGCAATAGATGAACAGATGGCAGACGATTTAGATTCTGACCAAGGATTACTTGACATTGACTTTTTAGAGTTCGATGGATTAGATTTTGATTATTTAGAAGAGGACGCTTTAGAATTTAGTGAACTTGACATTGATTACTTAAATGTTGATTTCTTAACTGATGTATTAGATGTTGTTGATAAATTAGTTGCTACGACAGCAAAGCTTGATGATAGTGCAATTAGTCAATCATCTTTAGGAGCTGAACTTAAAGGAGCAGAGTTTGGATTCAACGCTGATTCTCAGTACAACGTTTATGAACAAGACGGTAAGATGATATTTTATCGTTCTGTGAATGAAACAATACAAATCATATTGTCTATCAATTCGCGTGCAACAATAAGAACGAGTGTTGATGGTTATGAAGGGATTATATTATTAAACGGTGGAGACGATTCTATTATTAATTTAAGACAGGGTGGATAAATAAAAATATGAAATATAAAGATACAAATGAGGAACGAGCTTGGGAGATGTTCCGCAAATCAGTTGGGCCACATATCTGGACAAGCAAGGATTTGGCGGTATGGTTCTGTGTTGGTTTTTTCATAGGCGTACTTGTTGTGCTACCATTAGCCGCTAACGCCGATAACATAATTACAATGGAACAAACTGGTGATACCTTTCAATTAGGTGTAGATCAGTTTGGGCATTCAAATGAAGTACTGATGTTAGATGGTCAGTCATACATTACAGCATCAAGTTTAGATATGTATTTGGTTCAGTACAATACCAATCCTTCTGCAATGACGAATAAGATTATATTTGACGAAGTAAGTGGTTCAGGTAATCAAATGAAACTTGCACAAGGTGTTGCATGGACTACATTAGATTCTGATACAGATTTAACTTGGTACGGTGATCTTTATGAATCGGGTGGACATGATATTGGTATCACAATGTATGGAGACAATAATCAATTAGCAGTTCAACAAACAAACCAAACAGGTGCGAGTGATGGACATAATTTTGATTTACATTTAGCAGGTGATAGTAATGAAGTTCAAATTAAACAACAAAGTAATGGTAGAAAGAATACTGATTTAACAATTTACAATGACTTTAATGATGTATTCGTTCGTCAGAAAGGTACTGGTGCAACTCACAACGCAACAATAACACTTGATGGTAATTATGGAACAGATCTTACTTTGATTCAAATGAGCAATCAAAACCAAGCATATACGATATCAATTGACTGTATGACTGTTGGTGGTTGTTCAACTTCAGTAACACAAGACTGAATCTATTGTAGTATTAACGATTTGATAAATCTATTATAACAACTATTGGCTTGCGTGTCAATAGAAAAAAGAATTATTATGGAACTAGACATTTACGGAAACCCAGTAGGAACTAAGTACCCAGGAGAAGAAGGTTGTCCTGACGGTATGATGTGTATTCCTGAAGATGAGTTTCACATGATGCTTACAAATGCAGATATGGAATATACCTCAGAAGGAACTATTCAACCTGCACAAGGTGATGCAGAAGCAATCATCGACTTTACGAAGGATTTGTTATTTTTAGATATTAGTGTAATTTTAAACATGGCAGTTCCTCTTACGATATTCGCGGTATATGGTTTAACGATTTATGCGGCGGTGAAATTCATTCAAAAGAAATTAAGTTAAATTATGAAAACATTATTACAAAGAGTTATACAAGATAAAGAAACAAACTTATATCCTGTATGGCTAATGAGACAAGCAGGTCGTTATATGCCTGTGTATATGGAAATGAAAGCAAAATCATATGGCTTTTTAGATATGGCATTGACTCCATGGAAAGCTGCTGAGATTACAATGCAACCCATTCTTGAGTTTGATATGGATTGTGCAATTATCTTTTCTGATATATTGATAATCAATTATGCTCTAGGACAAGGACTCGATTATAATCCTTCTCCTGAACTCGGACCTTATAGCGAAGATTTTTGGAAAACAACAGAATCCGAGTTTATTGAAAAATGCAAACCTGTTTACGAAGCAATTGAAAAAGTCAGAGAAGAACTCGACGATAGCAAATCACTTATTGGATTTGCGGCTGCACCTTATACAATATGCAAGTATATGTGTGAAGAACAAAAATTAGATGTGGTAGAAAATTTAATACCATTTATAGTCACTCATTTGTCAATGCAGATCGAAGCTGGTTGTGATACGATACAAATATTCGATTCACACGCCTGCGATATATCTGAAGAAGACTTTGAGTCATTCGTTATGAGTCCAACTAAAATTATTGTTGATGTCATTAGAGCACATTATCCACATGTTTGTATCATTGCATTTCCAAGATTAGTTGGTAAAAAGATTAACGATTATATTGACTACGTAAAGCCTGATGCAATTAACATCAGTGATGATTTACCAGTTGATGAAATTAACGGAGAAGTAATCCAAGGTGGTATTTCCGTTAAGAGATTAATAAAAGGAGAAGATATTACACCTGTCCTCGATAAGATGAAAGACAGACCGTATATAGTTAACTTAGCTCATGGGATTCATAAAACAACTCCTGTAGAGAATGTAAGACAACTTGTAAATACGGTAAAAGAATATCGCAAACATGTTTAAAACATTAACCAAATGGTGGACGGTATTGTTCACAATCGCAGGCTTTGCCGCGCTTTCAATATCGAACCCAAATATAATACAGAGTATAGAATACGCATATTATGACGCCTTACAGCAGAATAAAGAAAAAGAGATTATTGAAGAAGTGGTACTTGTCAACATTGACGAGCGAGCAATCTCTGCCGAAGGTCAATATCCTTGGCCTCGTGGTTCTATTGCTAAGTATTTGGATTCCGGCCCTGACGATTCTTTATATGTACTTAATGTAATTTATTCAGAAGAAGATAGATTTAAAGAAGATCATTTATTACAGGAAGCAATGGCAACCAAAGCTGTTGTATTGGCTTCTGCTCCAACCCAACAAACAAGTGGTGGAGTCGGCAACTTTGTAGGAGTTGCTACATTTGGAGATCAAGATGCAAACTGGCTTTACAATATTCCGGGGTTACTTTATCCCATTGATAGTCTTTCTACTTTTGCCTTTGGCATTGGGGGTGTACTTGCAGTACCTGACGAACCAACAGGAGTTGTGCGAAGATCGCCGCTTGTCGTGGAAGCAGCCGGGAATAGGTATCCATCTCTCGCCCTCGAAACTTTACGAGTGTTCTCTGGAGAGTCCAGTTACCAAATGAAGGTAGGTCCACAAGGAGTGGAGTGGATTCGTATGGGTCGTCAAGATCCTATTACAACAAACAGTTACGCTGAAGTACCCATTGCCTTTTGGAATCAATTCAAACAAATAAGTATCACTGATCCTTTACCAGCAGGTAAGGTACTTGTCTTTGGAATAACCGCAGAAGGCTATTCTAATCCAGTCGCAACCCCAACGGGTGCAATGTATCCCCACGAAGTTCAAGCTCAGTTGATTCAGACCTTAATTTCAGGGCATGAAATAAAGATTCCCGACTGGACTGCATTATTTGAGCTTTTCTTTCTGGTGCTATGCTGTCTAGGAATCCTTGTAGCGGTCTATGTCTTTCCCATAACTCTTGGGGTGATAACAAGTCTTGCTCTTGTTGGTGCTTCATACGGTGTGAGTTATTATTTTTGGACTTCATCATTAACTTTTGTCGACGCATCTTTGAGTTCATTTGCTTCCTTAGTGGTTTTTGCACAATCATCGTTTAACAAATACTATTTAACATTTTTGGAAAAGCGCGAAATCATGAAACAGTTCGCGGGGTATTGTTCTCCAGAAGTAGTTACTATTTTACAACAAAACCCTTCACTTGTCAAGGATGGAATGAAAAAAGATGTAAGTATTGTGTTCAGTGATCTTCGAGGGTTTACACCATTAGGCGAATCCTTTGGAGACGATGTTAAAGGACTTACAACTTTAATGAATGGTTATATGGATGCTATTACACGACCTGTCTTAGATGCGAATGGAATGATAATTAAATACATTGGAGATGCAAGTATGCATATACATAATGCTCCAATGGAAGATACCGACCATGCTAAAACTGCGGTGTTAACAGGTATTAATATGTTAAGAGCAGTAGAGAAATTTAATGAAGAAATTGTTAGACAAGGTAGACCACCCATTGGCATGGGCGCTGGTATCAATAGTGGTCTTGGTTATGTTGGTGAAATGGGAAGCTCGTCACGACACAGTTACGATATTCTTGGAGATGCAGTATCAACTGCTGCAAGGATCGAATCTAAATGTAAAGAATACGGATGCCTATTATTAGTAGGAGAAGAAACAGTTAACAGATGTAATTCTGAAGAATTCCTTTTCTTAAAGGTAGATGATCTTGCAGTAAAAGGTAAGACGGTTGGTGTAGGAATACATACTGTACTTGATTTAAATAAAGACAAGTATCTTAAACCTATTGAAATGCATGAAGCAATGTATATGAATTATCAGAAACAAAACTTTGATAAGGCAATTAAAATATGTAATGATTTAATGGAATGCTTCGAAGGACAGATGAAAGGATATTATAATATGTGGATTGAGCGTTGTGAATACATGAAGACGCAAGAACTCCCTAAGGATTGGAACGGTGTTTTTATCGCGACTACTAAGTAGCTTATTATTACTCATAACATTACCTGCGTATGCTTATATACCTGACACTTTAGATTATGCGGTTCGGAACCTTAGTGAAACTCAAAAATTTTTAATTCGTAATGGACAAGTAGTACCATATAATAAAGTGTTTGTTAGAAGAGTTGTTGTAGGCAAAGCAAAGATAATGCCGAATGGTGCAATCATAAATTTACCACACGGACCCGACCTTGTTCCATCTTTTCACGACTTACAACACGACCCAAAATGGCAAGTAAAGAAAAAGATTGACTTTAGTGATTTAGAATTCAATGAAACCGGTTTAACTACAGAAGAGTTTAACTTTTACTTAATTCATGCTCTTGATGTTTATTCAACAGTTAAAGGTTTAAAGTGGGATTGTATATACGAACAGAATCCACTATTACCGAATAATCCAAGTACTGCAGGACTCATTGCATTTAAGGTTGGAATACTTAGTTTATTAAAGTCTACCTATGGAGACGACCCTGAGTGGTGGGATGCGTTTATGAAAACGTCAACCTATACGACAGGAACAGTTGTATTGCGTAATTTTGATCTTACCTCAGAAGCGAGGAAGGACTGTAATAGAAGATAGATTATTTTACTTTCCGTAAAAATCAAGTTCCTCTTTAGCAACACATTGGTCATAAAACGCTTTTAACGGTTTATACATATTCCTAATCTGAACTGGCATTACACCACCGGAATCAATTACCCATTGAATTTCTCTTGCGAGTTGTCTTGACAGTTGTATCTCTTTTAAGATTCTTTCGTCCATAATGTCTCCTATTGCTTATATGCAGATATCACGCATATCTCATTAGCTTGATTAAACACAAAGTAATCAATTACCTTAAGTGTTGTATGATTCTCACGAAAATCGTTTGTAGGATCAGATCCTTGTGTAATAATTTCAATATCAATAACTGCACAGGCTGAATCGTCGTCTACAACAAGATCATCTATGATAGCAGTTATTCGTAAACAGTTACTAAAGATCGTCTTGTTGGCCTCAATTACATCTTCTATTCCGTCCCAATGACCATGACTATCAGTCAACTGAACATCTACAGAAAATAATGTCTTTAGAGTTTCCACGTCTTTATTTGAAAACGCTTCAAAATAAGTCCTTAAGATATCTTCCTTTTTTGCCATTTCCATTCTACTCATGCTACGCTCCTTATGTGTTTACAATCACCACGGAAAGTAAAGCCTTTACAAGAACATTTACCATCCACGATATAATAAGTATTCCCATTACTTCCTTGAACAGGAATACCACCTAAACTACCTTTTTCTTGATAGTCTCCAACTTTAACAAATTTACGTCTTGACTTTGAGAATTGCTTCATTGGTGTTTTGAAAACTTTCAGTTCACCACCAGAAGGTTGATATGCAACAAGCTGAGTTTGACCATTCACATGATAAAAACCATTATGAATCGTATGATCTCCCCAATCAGTTACTTCCTTTAAAATCTCAATCATTCTTCATGAACCTCTCGACTAAATCTCCGCCTTTCACATTAATCCATTTACATAAATTGTAAACGAATTCTAAAGCAGCCCAATAAACTGTCCAAACGACTACAGGTATAATAATCAAAGTTACCTTCCCAACAAACTTCCAATCTATCCAATCAGTGTTTCTTACTAAGGACTCCTTAGCATTCTCCACATATTCGACTAATGGTCTCATGTATTATCTCCGTCTTGATATTTAACATCATTCTTATCAAAAACTTTATGATAAGTTTTATTTAATAGTCCACCTTTTTCCCAAAGCAATGGTATACGTTTCTTTGCGTCTTTCTCAAAGGACATATGTAATCCAATATATGTAAAGAGTCCCGCGACTATAAGAATTATACCTGCACCAATTTGATTTAATATTTCTTCCATTATTTCACCCATACGTTATTATATCTCGAAGGCATATTTTCGCAGGAGTAAGTGTCGCCTTCGGTGTAATTAATTACCTTTACACATTCTCCTGTTGAATAGCTTGTCCATACATCAGGTATATTAAGCTGAAATAAAACTACATAAACCATGATGTAGACAAAAACTACAGCAAAGCATATCCAAATAGCATCTTGAAGTTTAGGATTCATTACGCGGCCTCCGTAAAGTAAGAACTAAGTTCGGCATATGTTAACTCCGAACCGTCCTCCATAGTGAAGGTGGATTTATAATCAGACCTGTTATCTTCAGGAGTGATTGTCCACGACTCAAACTTAGTGAGGATCTCTTTTCTCATATAGCCCATGTCGGTATTATCAGTCTTCTTGGTAGCCATGAAATGCTCACCATCAAACCAAAGCATTGTTGGAGTTTCCCACTCCTCAACGTGGTTAGAGATCTTGAACTCGGAATCATCGATGATTTCCCAATCAAGAACATATTCCTCAGCATGAGAGTCAGAGTACGAAACCGCATCAAACGCAGCCTGCCTAAATGCAGGATCAGTAGCATCAGCGAACGAACAAGAAACGACGAATGTTTCGCCACCCTTGAACTTCCAATACGGCTCAGAAACACCGTGGACATAATCCTCGTTGTGAGCTGCATAATTTTCTCTGTACTGTGTTTGAATAACGATTTTCATAACTTCTCCATTAATTTAATTTATACAACCATTATATATGGTTTCATAAAGAATGTCAATAGTTTTTATGAAAAAGATCTATTTTTTTAGAACTTTTTGTTATATTAAACCTTCTTTTTATAAGGAGTAAATTGACCATCTTTAGGTCTGCCGGTTCTTGCCATTTCAGATTGATAACCATTAATGATCCTATCAAATCTATATGGCTGAACGCCAGGTGTTGAACGAATAGCTTTTTTCACCGCTTGCAGTTCTAATTGCCTTTCATCGGTACAAGGTCTTTTCATCTCCTCATGTACGATCTCAAATAGTTTATAAAGCTGTCTTTCAGTTAACCCAGTAAGTAAAGCTCTTGCTTCCTTATCAAAGTTTCTGTCACCTTTACCACCACGCTTTCTGCCGTCAGAATCTTCATATTTGTTATTCATCATATCTTCACCTCTGATGTATCTAGATCCTTCATAAAGTCACTAGGGTTAATGTTGCCTAACTTGATTTCGTTCTTCAGGTAATCTATCGTATCAAATATGGCATCTTGTATCGTCTTCTCAGGAACCCAGCCGAGACCTTTTGCTTTATCAATATTCGCAAAAATGGTATGAGCTTCTCCGTTGATTTCGTCCATTTTATCGTACTCAAGATAATCCAAAGTAACTTCATCTCTTAAGTATTCAAAGATGATCGTACCTATTTCATATAATGAATGGCTGCTTGCCATACCAAGATTAAAAGTTTCGTTAACGGTTCTATCGTCTGTCAAGCATTGTAAGTGGAACTTATTTACATCATCAACATGAATGAAATCACGTCTTCGAGTACCGTCTCCAAATACGATTGGATTATTACCACCCAATAGCCTTAGAGCGAATCCTGCGAATAGAGGAGGTACAGTTCTCTTATAGTCTTGAATAGGACCTGCGATATTAAAATACCTTAATGCAGTGTACTTCAGTCCTCTTGTCCTTGCATAACTATCTGCTATCAAGGCAACTGCTGCTTTTGATGCTGCATAGAATGTAGTAGGATCTGAAGAACCTTCTTTATAGCCATCTGCAGGTAGCTCAACGTTTTCGTATACTGCAGATGTTTCCGAAAAGATAACTCTGTCACATCCACTATTTAAAGCTGAATTAAATACATTGATAGAACCAATGATATTCTGTTCAGCAGCATGGACAGGTTTGTTATGGCAGTCATAGATAGATACTAAACCACCGAAGTGAAATACCACATCAGGTTTCTCTGTTGTGAATATTTTGTCTAAAGTATTGGAATCAGTAATATCAGCAAGATAGAACTTAGCTGAATCATGGAACTCTGGTACATAGACAGATTGTGAAAGATTATCCACAAGTACTACCTCGTGTCCTTCCGCATTTAATAATGGAAGAAGATTCGTTCCTACGAAGCCTGTTCCACCGGTAATTAGAATTTTACTCATTCGACTTCCTCCGCTTTTTCTTTCATTCTCTCGACCAAGTCAAGTAACTCTTCAATTTCGTCAGCGTCCTTAACTGTATCCAACTCTACTTCAATTTTAATTTTCATGATGTCTTTCTGTCCTTCCACATTTTGTCCGTTAGATTCCTATGAATATAGACATCAACAGCTGCACAATTTTCCATTCCACCAATCACATCTCCGTGGTATGTATAACCTCTGAGTTGACCAGTTCTATGGTGTCTTACTTTATTAATTGGCTGCCTTCCTTTTAGAGAAGTTCTATACCTGAGAGGATAACCTCTTGCGTCCCTTGCGTCATAATACTTAAGGTCTTTGTTAATCTGCTTCACAACATCTTTAACTTTTTCGACCTCGATCATATCACCAGCACATTGCGTACTGAAGGTACCGACATAAGCATCTGTTCTCACTTTTCCATTTTTATCAAATTTCATAATAACTCCAATTATTTTAATTTATACAACTATTATAACACACTTTCTTTATGATGTCAATAGTTTTCATAAAAATAATCAAATTAAATTGAAGGTAGCTTACGCTACCTCCGCCATTTCAACTGCAAGATTGAGAGCATCAAGCTTTCTTTTTGCATTGTGTCCAAACCAAGCAGCCGCAGCTCGAGTATCAGCAGACCTTCCCATTTCGTGGTCAGTCATATATGTTACTGAGTTGTAAGCATTCCACCATGTTCCTGGTGACATATCAGCTCCTGGCTGAGTATCGACGATTTCTAATGCACGTTCAGCAGTCCTTGATAGGATCTTGCCTTCTTGATTAGAAGTACCGAATACTTGAGATAGGAATAACTTGTAAGCTTTATCAGTGTAACGCTTCGAAGAAAGGAACTCAGCAGCTTCTTGGAATTGCTCTACACGATTGTGCGAGATACCAAGTAACTCTTTAACCATTTCAGGATTGAAGTGATTACGATGAGATAACCTGACTGCAGGTTGACCACGTTCAGTCAAAGCCATAGACAGTGTATTATTACAAACAACACGAGTCATAATGAATTTAACATCAATGGACTTACCATATACATGTGGATTTGAGAATAGAAGATAACCTTTTACTTGATCATCGTTTTTCAACGTAAAGCCATCTTTGACATCAGCAGCAGCGAATACCATTTGACCATCTTTCAATGACCCTGCAGTATCCATGACCATATCACCAGCAGATACGAATTCATTAAAGAACTCAAAAGCATCTTCATTTTGACATGGCTTCCAATTGCCTGAAACATTCGTTAGAATCTTTCCGTCAGTTTCACGTACTAAGGCTTCTTGACCAGTAAGTACTTTTTCTCCGTTAATTTCTACAAAGGATGGTTGCTTTGATACTTTCCAATCAAGGTTAGCAGCTTTCATCATTTCAATCGGAGTCATATCATCTGATACCGGAACTCCTAGACCATGCCAAGGGATACCTTTCGATTCGCGGTATGCCATTGCAGCTTGTCCATTTACCATTTCTAATTCATGCATTTTTATTTCCTCATTATTTAATTTGAACAACCATTATAATCTATATCATAATGAATGTCAATAGTTATTTTCACCCTTGTGAAAACGTTTCAGTCCATGCCTTGAAAACTTCAAAGCTTTCGGCTTTTGATATTCCAAAGAATTCTTGTAAGACCTTTGGAGCTCCAAACATATTGATCTGACCACTTTCTCTCAGATCATCTAAAAAAGTAAACATTTCTTTCATTACGCAGCCCTCTTGATAAAAGTTTTGTTTTTGTTGTATCTACCTCTACCTGCATATCCAACAGCTTGGACAGCTTGAAGTGGTGATAGTTCTTGTGAAACTTTGAGGTATTCCTCAACAGTGTAGTTATCAACTAAGCAGTTGACCCAAGATTTCCATGGCTTAGCACCATACTTGAATCTTGCGATGAATGATGGCTTGACCTTGCCGATCCATGAAGGATGACAGTTAGGGTGGACTTCGTTCATAAGTGGTGCACCAGGATATTCTCCTCTGTACATCAGATACATTCCATCCCAAGTAAACTGTTCTTTGTCAAATTTAGTAGCCATATTCAATTTCTCCATTAATTTAATTTATACAACTATTATAAACGGTTTCATAATGAATGTCAATAGTTTTATGAGATTATTTTCAGAATTAAGCAACTTTTTTGAATCCAAAGCTGTCAACCATGAACATTTCGTTGGTTTCTTTATCAACAACGATATCTCCGACAGAAGTACTATGACCAACTCTGAAAGAATGGACAGCATCAGGATCGTCCCAAAGATTGGTGATTCTGAATACATCTTCAAGACCGTTTGCTTGAACTTCGTAGGTATCTTCGTAAAGAGCAAGATCAGAAGAATCAAACTCGTTCTTTCTCAGACCATGCATGTAAGCAAGCTTTGCTTTCCAAGCCGGTGACCTTTCCTCAGCTCCACCCCAACCGTATTGATTTGGGTAGTCTTTTTCAGCTTCTGGAACTACGATTTGTTTGACGATGTAATTTTTCATAATATTTCCTTTTTTCAATTTATACGATTATTATAACCGATATCATAAAGAATGTCAATGGTTTGTTATGAAAAAGATCTATTTTTTTAGATTAAAAAGGAATATGGATATAACTGGAAAGAATATAGAAATGAAATCCGCCGATTAAGACGGATCCCACGCTTGGTCAAGCATCGACTGCGCTTGACTCTTGAGTATTGGATTTGCTTGTACTAAAACATCCAATAAGTACTGCTTTTCGTACTTGTAAGCTTTATGGAAGAACTTTGGATCATTTGGTATGATTGACATACTGTTATGAATCAAATCTGCGACCTTTATTGTTTGAGACTCTGGTGGTCCTAATGCAAAATGGTCAGCATCCATCTTCTTACGAAACGCACGGTTCCCATCTCCTTGCTCGGAGACGTTAGTACAATAATGAACGTATTCGGCAACTGTCGTTCCGAAGGTATCTTTGATTTCCGAAAATGTAACTGGAGTATCTTCAACCACGTCGTGAAGTAAAGCTGCAGCAACCATCTCAGGAGTATGCTCGACTGTTTCTACAATCTTTGAAACTCCGATAGGATGTGCAGAGTAAGGTTCTCCGGTATACTTTCGTCGTTGGCCTTCATGAGCTCGAATGGCTAACATTAAGGCTGCTTGTATTAATTGTTTATCGTTCATAATAGTTATTATATACTATTTATTGGGTAATGTCAATAGTTAACGATTCGTAAAATAAACCATAAATTCTGATGGAAGATTCCACCAATCGTTAGCATAGATAAGTTCGTCGTTCCACATACCTTTACGATGAGATTCGTTTTGGTATTTAACTTTTCCTTTATCTTCGTAACCTTTAAGGAATTCATTTCTGAATTTAATCATATCATCATTACCAGTCTTTGCATGACGACGATGTACTTCGACAGCAATATGACCTACGTTCTTGTAGATCCAATCAATGTTTTCTTTTGTTAGAATATCGTATTCTCCACCTTCACAATCAATCTTTAAAAAATCAATCTTCTTAATATCGTGAAACTCAACGAATTCCATAAATGTAAAGGGTTTAAAATCTCCTGCGCTTTCCATATCGTAAATATGTGTAATGTGATCTTCTGAATGCATAATCGCAGCGTGATTTGGAATTACTTTAGAAACCTTTTGATTAATAGTATAAGGACTTGTATTTTTAATTGCTGTATGTAGAAGATGTAGGTTAGGTTCAACCATATATACTTTTTCTGCACCAGAGTCTAAAGCAAGACAACTAAACATTCCTACACAAGTACCGATGTCAACAACAACGTCACCTGGTTTAACTTGATCCCACCATTCATAGTCCTTATTAATAAAGAACTCTTTTCTCATGTTTGCTACATGATCCATGTCGAGAAAGCCCATGTCCATATTTTTGTGTAACGTTTTCTGATTCATAATGTATTCCTATAATGTATTAATGAATTGTCTGACTGCCTTCGGCTACTAACCCATCAATCATGTCAAATGTGTGTTCAGTACCAAGACCTGATTTTATCAAATCTACTACTGATGGAAATTCTGTATCTGTTTCTACTTCAAATGTTGATAAATTTCTTGCTTTGCGTGGTGGAAACATATCTGAAATATATGTGTAAGCTGCACGTTCAGTTTTAAAAGAACAAGCAGTAGTTAAGCCAAATGGATTGTTGGCTGCAAAACATGCGTAGATTCTGGAATCTTCTTCCATTCCAAGTTCATATCCATTATATGTTCCTAAGAATACGCCCATGTTAGTATCAGATATTATGTACCGTCTTTTCTTTTTCATACAACTCTTTATATGTTTGTCTTACTGCTTTAAAGTGGTCAATGTATTCTGTTGTATCGAACTCAAAAACTTGAGGTTCATTACCATCAACACCGATAAAGACCACTCCTTTTTTAACCTGGTGACCAGTCATTTCTTCAAAAGCTTTTGCATAGAAAGAAACCTGCATATAATAATTCAGAATCCATTCTTCTTTCTTCGGTCTCTTTGATGTTTTAAAATCAACGACTGCGAGTTCTCCATCCCATTCAGCAATACAGTCAACTTGACCTGCTGTTTGTAATTCATTGGAATATAAGAAACACTCCTGGTACCAAATATTATTTATTCGTTCGTCAAGAATAGGTTTCATTGTATTAAACATATGAAGATTCGCAGGCATATGTTTCTTGCCATAATCTGGATCGTTGTCCAAATAATCTTCGCATAGTTTATGAACGGCTGTACCACGTCGAGCAGCTTGAGTTGAAATACGGTTTGCTTCTTCGTGTCCAACACGATCACGCCATTTTTGAATATCCTCTTTACCGAGAATACCTAATACAGTTGTGACTGATGGATAGCCTGCACCTGATGGAGTTTGGTATATACGTTTACCATCCACCGATGCTCTTGTGAGTTTTTCGAGGACAGGAGCCTCTGAGTTGTGTTCAAATAATTTCATAATATAATCCTTAAGTTGAAAGGGAACCCGAAGGTTCCCCTCCGAAGTTTAGGCTACGAGTTGTGGCCTGATTTCTGTTCTCTCCTTTGCTATAATGTATTCTTTTACTAATCCACTTCTAACAATGTCTTCAATTCCAAATTGAACTACTTTGAAAGAATGATCCATTCTATTGAGGACTTTGAGAAAATCTCTCAGACCTGATGTATCGTGTTTGTGTCTAGTTCCAGCAAGATCATCTTGAGCAGTATCACCGCAGAATATGATTCTCGACGAATCTCCAACTCGAGTAATAATACTATCGAGTTCGTGATAAGTCATACTTTGACATTCATCTACAATAATAATAGAGTTATCAAATGTTAAGCCTCTAACGAATGACGATGTCATAAATTTGACTGAGCATTTTTGTTTGAGTATTTCCCAAGCATCTCCTCTGCCAAATAAATTGTTTACTATGTCAGCGTATGGTACAGCATAGACGGCTTCTTTTTGAGCCTGAGTGCCTGGCATAAAACCTTGCTCTCTTGTCTGTACTGCGGAACGAACAATTATAACTTGGTCATATCTATCATCATTTAAAATATCGCATAATCCAAGATACAATCCGCACATTGTTTTACCTGTGCCTGCCGTTCCAATTGCGGCAATATTATAACCAGCTGAATAGTGGTCGAACATATCCTCTTGAGTTGGAGTCAATGGTGAAATATGATTCATTGAGAATTTTGAATCCAAAGTCCTCTTTTGTTTCCCTACCATCTTCTTCTTCTCTTTAGGTGATAAACGACGCTGTCTTGACATAAAACCTCCTTTGCATTAACTACAAGGAAGCAATTGAAATTACTTCCAATCGTTAATTTTGTTTCCAGTGTATGATTTATTTTGTTTCATTGATGTAAGTATATCACGAAAACCTTGGTCTGGTTTCATCCGTCCAAGGCGCGCAGACTCAATCACGGGTTGTCCGCTAAGAATGATAGATTTTAAATGTGGGTTGTCTTTTTTGAACTGGTCTATAGCAGACATCGACATGAATTTCTCGAATTGCTCACCAGTGTTTTTGTCTTCAAAGGTATATGTAGGCATTAGCTTCCAATCTTATATTCCATAATAGTATTTATACGATTGATTCGTAGATTTCTTTCCAATTCTTAACTTTTACCAAATTATTATTTTCATAATCTTTGTTAAAGTCATGTTCAATCAGAATAGATCTAAGTCCCATATTCAGACCGCATTCAGCATTGAGAGGTTTATCTTCAACCCAAATACATCCGCTATCTTTATAGGGCAATAAACCGTCGTCTTTATCAGCTCCACAGTCCAAGCATACTAATCTCTCAAATACATCTTTACCAAACAATCTTTCGAGATTTTGTTCTCTTAGTTTGCCGGCATAGTAATCAGTACTGAGACTAGTAATACAATGAAAAACATAACCTTCACTATGGAGTTTCTTGACATATTTAATAGCATCCCTTAGACCAGGAAGGAATCCAATCCTTGC
>Ga0206131_10000476_pt1 | contig 55623 bp, 45 predicted proteins | sample Helgoland_Spring_FD_148636 | JGI IMG/M metagenome (GOLD analysis project Ga0206131, IMG submission 148636) | Pelagic subsurface seawater microbial communities from Kabeltonne, Helgoland, North Sea - Helgoland_Spring_Bloom_20160517_1 | ecosystem: Environmental > Aquatic > Marine > Epipelagic ... | reverse complement strand
CGCCTTCTAAATCAGATATCCAGCCTTCAACTGAGGCCAAAGACCTGGCTTTATTGCGTGTTGTGATTGAAAAAGGGGGGATCAGCAGTACGCCTTTCAAACGTTGGTCATCTTTTGAGATGTTTTTTAAGGATCTTTTGGTCAAAGGAGTATTGACGGCCCAATTTTTTAAAGAGATTGAATTGAGTACGTTAAATAAATTTTATAAATTATTATCCTCCGATCTCCTCATCTCTATCGAGAGTCTTTTTGGTCCAGATACCCCTATGCTTTCTCCTTTACACTTGCTGATAGACTCGAATGAGGGGGCGGCATTACAAAAAGAGTTTTTGAATTTGAATGATCTTGGCGACCTAGCGCCAGTAAGCTCATTTGATTTGTATCCACATCGGACATTTGGAATATTATTAGAAAAAGTTATTGAATTGGGATTTAAGGAGGCCGAAACTCCTTATTTGAATTTCCAGGAATTTGAATTTCAATTTATTAAGCAATTATCCATACAAAGTACGATTTGGCAAATACTTACTCGGCGAAGTATTGGAAAAATGAAAATCTTTTTAAGAGTTCTCAAACAAGAAACATTGGCCGAGTTAATCAAATTAATAGACTATAAGTTTGGTGAGATTTCATTTAATGAGATCATGACCTCTATCAAAAAAGTCAATCAAAAATCGATGCTTGAACTGGAAGTCTTAATGATAATTTTCGGTTTATCGCATGATCATTATGATCAAGAATCTCTTTTGAAGTTTTTGGATGATCAAATTAATTTTTTCATCATTCCCGATGAGGTTGAAGTTTTTTTAATGGCTCCAAAAAATAATGAGATTACCCTCTATTATGTTGATGCATTTATAATCTTTTTAAAAGATCGTAATAAACTTAATGAAGCGATTTTCATTTATGAAGCAGAAGAGGCATTCAATAGGATACTTCATTTCAAGAGGGAATTTTTTATATCACGATTGAGGAGAGATAGAGATGTTGAACAAGTATTGATCAGTTTATTTGAACGTTTGCCAGAAAAATTAATTCCCCAATACTTTAATCAAATGATGCCTGACTATGCTGGACAATGGGAACCTTTATGGCAAAGTATGGTATTCTCAGTTTCTAAAATCGTCTTTACCTCTAAATTGATTTTATTAGGCTTAAGAAATATTCAAAAAATAGAATTCAACATACTGAGCGGTTTATTACTGGCGCAGTTGACTCCTAAAAAATCAGTAGCTCCTCCAAAATTGACCTTGTTAAAAGCTGAAAAAGCAGATCTTGACCAACTAAAGTCGCTATCATATGCCAGTATTAAAGATGATTATTTAGCTCATTTTGATATATACGATTTTGTTGAAGTGGTAATTACGACGGGAATATTTCCAAATTGGTCAGCCGTTCACTCAGCAGAAAGGTTTTATGAAATACTGGTTAAATTAGCTAAAGTAGATGGACATCATTTTAAATTAAATATTGATGCGTTCATCAAAAAGTCTTCAAATCTTGATTTCTTGATCTCATTTTTAGGTGAAAAAAAATTCCTTTCTCTATATAAAATCATAAGGCCTTCAGTTCATGGGCAGGCTCAAAAAATCGCGAATCAATTTGAGCAGGCCTTCGCTGCAGTTGTAAAGAAATCGGTGCTTACCAATTATTTTGTGCTGATCATTCTGAGGTATGAACATGAATACCCAACAGCCAATGATGAACTAATTTGGGATGAAATGTTGGACCAATGGTCACTGAGTATGCAGATGAGTAAAATTGAATTAATAGACCTTGCAGGAAGTCAAGAATCAGAGGAAATATCTGCTTATTTGAAATCAACTAAGTTTAATACGATTAGCTATGCCAATAAAGAGTTGGCTTGGCAAGGGGATATAGATTTTTTGTTGCATCTCATTCTTTATAATGAATATCCATGGTGGTCTATCGAGTTTGATCATCAAGGATTTTCTAAGTCAGAAAACTTGGTTCGGTTAACCAATCAGATGCTTAACGAGCATCCAAAATCTTTTATTGAAGCCGTATCCATGCTTAAAAGACCTGATGGTGTTTTTGAAAAGATCATTCCGATCATGAAACCTCAGGTTATTGATAGAATATTACTTATTTTATCTCCACAGCATGGTGCCTTTGTTGTTAATTTCAATCTCTTAATCAAGAGATGGGGTTATTTAAAAGCAAAAGATGAATGGATCACTTTTCTTTTCAGATATTTCTCTCATCTTGAAAGCTTCGATCATGATCGATTCATATTATCTTCGGTAACCTTCATAACAAAGAAGACCACCTTTGTTTTCCCAAAAGTAAAGGAACAATTATTGAAAATCACCAGTGATGCATTGCATGAGGGAGAAATGAAATTTCTTCCCTTTATGAAGTTATTTAATGATTTAAATTTAAATAACGAAGTGATGCCTATTCCAAATACTTATTTGGTCAAACATCATCCTAATAAAGATTTCATTGCTATAATGACTTACTATATTACTACTGGATCCTTACCTGCTGATTATGCCTTTTTGATTAAATCATATTTGGCTTTTTTACGTAAAATTGAAAGTTATTTAAATACAGGACACGAGGATGTAAGGGGAGCCATTATTTCTGTGATGGAAAATAGCGAGGTGAGAACCCGCGTGGTCAGGAATGAAAAAGAAGATGTTTTATTTCTGATTACCCGAGCATTATTCCCAAAGCATACTAAATCGTTAATGACGTATAAATCTGATATCATCAAGCTATTTACTCAGATTTGGCCTTCCATTCAACCAAAGATCATCAATGAGTTATTTTATCAGACCATATATCAATCTGTATTGAATGCTAAGTTCATGAATCTTAACGCACTTGATTTAGTGCATTTATTTTTACAGCAATTTAAAAAAGTAAATCAAATCTCTTTTGATTTTGACATGAACGCCTACACTTATTTGAATATTTCTGATAAACTCATAGAAATGATTGTCTCATTGAATACATCTAAACAAACACGGGATATTCCGAAAGAGAATGATTCAGAAGTAAAACCTTTGCCTATCGTATTGGATCTGACTGACGAGATTGAATCTATTAAATTAGAGCATCGTATTGAAATAAAAAATGCAGGAATTGTTATTGTTTGGCCTTATTTAGATCGATTTTTTCAAATGTTAGAGATGACTGAAAAAGGGGCATTTAAAACTGAGGAAGATGCCGTAAGAGCGGTGCATCTTATTCAATATTTGGTAACAGGCTCTAATGAAACACCTGAACACGAACTACTTCTAAATAAAATTTTATGCGGAATCAAGTTGGCAACGCCAGTACCTTTGCAAATTGAATTAACAGATAAAGAAAAGGAAACTTCAGACTTAATGCTCAAAGGAGTCATGCAAAACTGGGAAAAATTAAAATCCTCTTCAATAGATGCCATGAGAGAAGGTTTTTTTGTGAGACAAGGATTTGTGGAAGAGAAGGATGATTTTTGGGAACTAGAGGTTGAAAAAAAGACCATAGATATTCTTTTAAAGAGTCTTCCTTGGGGATTTGGCACCGTTAAACTACCTTGGATGTCGAAAAGAATGATTGTAAATTGGACTTAATTTTAAATAATAGTTTACCAACTTTGGCTAAAGAGCTGGAATGGCTAGAAGAGACCATATCCTATAGATTGAAAGACTATTTCGAACAAGTAGCAGGAGGTGACTTACCGTTAATACCTGAGCTAGAAAAGGATGATTCTTACTACGCCCAATTCACGCGTCATCATGGACTAGGTGAAATTGATCGTTTGGTAATGATCATCGCTTTGGCACCCCATTTGAGACCCTCTATTTTTGATATATTTTTCACCAAAAATAAGCAATATGATAGGTATTATGCTGAATTTGGAGGTATTAAAGGTGAGAAGCATAATGGTTTTTTGCCGACAGGAGAAACGGCAGCATTTATTATTGCAGGATCAGACTTAACACGTAGGTTTGATTTATATAAATGCTTTGAAGAGGAACATATTTTGGCTCAACAGAACATCATCACTATAGGATTCACGAATGAACATGAACCTATTTGGAGTGGAGAATTGATTGCAAGTAAAGAGTTTTTGTCGAATTTAACATTAAATGAGCCTTACAAGCCCAGATTTTCACCTACATTCCCCGCTCAACTTTTGACCACAAGATTGGAATGGAGCGATGCCATTTTTGAGCCTAAATTATTGAAAGATATTGATCATATAAAGACATGGATCAATAATGAAAAAGAAATCATGCGGAATGCTGATTTACAAAAATATCTTAAAAAGGGCTATAGGGCCCTTTTTTATGGTCCACCTGGTACCGGTAAATCGATGACTGCAGCACTGCTTGGAAAAAGTGAAAATCTAGATGTTTATCGGGTAGATTTATCCTCTGTAGTTTCAAAATTTATAGGTGAAACGGAAAAAAACTTAGCTAATATTTTCAAAATTGCAGAGAATAAAGGGTGGGTATTATTCTTTGATGAAGCTGACGCTTTGTTCAGTAAACGAATGAGTACACAGAGCAGTAATGATATGTTTGCCAATCAACAGGTCTCTTATTTGCTCCAGCGGATTGAGGATTTTGATGGGATTGCTATTTTGGCTTCAAATTTTAAAGACAATATTGATGATGCTTTCTTAAGGAGATTTCAAAGTATTGTTTATTTTCCCAAGCCAGATCAATCCATGATGGTTAAGTTGTGGGAAAAATATTTTTCAATGTATGATATTGAAAATATTGATTTTGACAAAATAGCCAATAATTTTGAAATTTCTGGGGGGAGTATATTGAATGTTTTGAGATATTGTGTGATTCAAGCAGCCAACAGGAGTAATGGCAAAGTTTTGGAAAAAGACGTCATTGATGCAATTAAAAAAGAATACGACAAAGAAGGTCAAACTATCTAGAGGTGTCTATATGTTTTTTCTTCCTCTTACTTTTTTTGATAAGTCACGTAATTAAAGCTGTAGAGATGTCGTTCATCTGAAGCATGATGTGATCGCAGCGTTTCTTTAAAAATTTGTTTATCAAAAACAGGGAAGTAGGCATGACCGTCTAGAGAAGCATCGACTTCCGTTAGATAAATGGTATCTGCATAGGGCAGTGCTAATTGGTAAATTTCTCCTCCACCAATAATAAATAATTCTTGTTCACCCTGGATTTCAGCATATTCGATGGCCTTTTCAAGTGAATGAAAAATATATGTGTTTTCAGCTTGATAGTTATTATTTTTTGTGATGATGAGATTGATTCTATTGGGAAGAGGTCTATATTTTGGAGGTAAAGATTCATAATTCTTACGTCCCATGAGTACATGATGTCCTTTTGTTTTAGTTTGAAAGAACTTGAAGTCATCAGGCAAATGCCAAGGCAAGTCATTGTTTATACCAATTACTCGGTTGGTACTCATGGCGGCGATCATTGATATCTTCATTTATTATAGTTTTTGATCTATTAATTAGTTCATCCGGTAACCTCTCAAGAATTCTTCGACGGCCATTCTTTTTTTTCCCTGAATTTGTAATGAAGTAATGGCTAAATCAGAGGTTTGGGTACCAAAATGCAAATATTTTTTTCCGTCACTTTCAAATTCCCCAGAATCCAGATGGTTCGTAGTTATTTTATTTACATGAAATATTTTCAGTATTTCATTGTTGAATTTACACCAAGCGGTCGGATGGGGTGATACACCACGGATGAAATTAACGATACAATCAGCATCTTGGTCCCAATTTATTTTACAATCTTGCTTGAATATTTTAGGTGCTAAGGGACCTGCGTTCTCATCATTCTGAGGCAACGTATCTACGGATCCCTTTTCGATCAGTGCAACCGTTTTTAAAATAAGTGATGCCCCTTTCAGCATCAATTTGCCATAAAGTGTACCAAAGTCATCCTCCTCTTGAATCACTTCTTTTTCTTGTAATATTATTTGTCCAGTATCTATTTTTTTATCTAAAAAGAAGGTGGTAATTCCTGTTTCAGTTTCTCCATTGATTAAGGCCCAGTTAATAGGAGCTGCTCCTCTATATCGAGGGAGTAAAGAAGCATGTAGATTGAAGGTGCCTCTTTTAGGCATCGACCAAATAACTTCCGGTAGCATTCTAAAAGCGACGATTATTTGTAAATCGGCTTCGAGTGATAACAATTCCTTGATAAACGATTCCTCTTTTAGATTATCTGGTTGCAGGACTTTTAATTCATTCAAGAGAGCAAATGCTTTCACAGCAGAGACGCCCACTTTTTTTCCTCGTCCTTGCGGTCTATCCGGAGCAGTCACTACGCCAACGATTTCTTGATCTGAATTAACCAATGCTTCGAGAGAGGCAACGGCAAACTCGGGCGAACCCATAAATACAATTCTCATCCCCATTGGTTTTTCTAGTTTATGTAGGTCATATTATTTACTGACGAAATTGATCTTTTCCCTGAGTGAAACGATCAATAAAAATTTCCGAAGATCTATTATTGAGACTGTAGACTATTCGGGCGTCTATGGGAGAGAGTGTGATTGTGGTGTTGGTTGGCTTAGACATTATTTGATTACGGTTACTTGTAGAATTTTTGATGCTTTTTGATGCTTTTATTTCCCAAAGATTCTGGGTACGTTTTACCTTAAAGTTTAAGCTTTTCCCATCTATAAAAACAGAGTCTATCTTTAAATCTTCACATTCCTGACTTAAAAATTTAATTGAATAATCAGTTCCGCCCACATTGGGTATTCCTCCAAACCAATTAAGCCAACTTGCTGATTCAAGAGTCATTTCACACTTTTCATTTTTAGCACAGGTGCTTACTAAAAGATTGAAAACTACAATTAAGATTATATATTTCATTAAACGAAGAAGCCTAGGTCTATTTTTTTCTTATAATTCAAAGATAATAAGCACATTTTAAGTTTAGCAGTAAAATTAATGGTTTGATACTCTATTATTGTAAATAAATAGGTCAGATTGAATTTACATTTTTTTATAGCCAACAAAATAACCCATCACGCGGAGGGTACTTTTTCTCAGACCATTCATAGAGTGGCCATCACTTCAATCGCTGTGGGAGTGCTTTCGTTACTACTTTCTTTCTTGATTCTCGGAGGTTTTCATAAAGCCATTTCAGAGAAAATTTATAGTTTTGGAGGGCAATTATTAATTACTAAATACACCCATTCTAACTCCTTTGAAAATGCTTCTTTTTTAATGACTGATACCTTGTTGAAGGTTTTAGAAACAGAGGAGTATGTGAATAATTTTCAATCTTTTGCCTTTAAAGCAGGATTATTAAAAACGGAAGAGGAAGTACAAGGGGTGGTTTTTAAAGGGGTTGATCACCAATTTGATACGGCCTTCTTTAGTTCAAATATGGTGCGAGGTCGATTCCCCATTTTTCAGGCAGACGGTTATACAGTTGAAGTCTTGCTGAGTACCAAAATAGCAAGTATTTTAAAGTTGGACCTTGAGGATGAAGTGCTTGTTTATTTTGTTCAAAACCCTCCTAGGTATAGAAAATTAATTGTGACGGGTATTTATGAGACGGGCTTGGAAGATTTCGATGACAAATTCATTATTGGAGATTTAAATTTAGTCAGACGGCTCAATGATTGGGAATCCAATCAAGTAGGTGGTGTAGAAGTGTTTATTGGCCCTAACAAGGAGGTCAGTGAGGCGCAGTCAACCCTGTTTGATCAGATTGCGGCTGACTTGTATGTAGAGAGCATTGAACAGAAATATTTACAGTTATTTGATTGGTTGGCACTGCTGAACAGAAATGTTTATATTTTTTTAACCTTGATTTTATTGGTCGCCAGTTTTAGCATGGTTTCGATCTTATTGATATTGATCATGGAGCGGACCAATATGGTAGGGATACTTAAGAGCTTGGGGGCTACCAATCAGATGATTCGAAAAATATTTATTGTCTCGGGAACCCAGTTACTTACCAAAGGACTATTTTGGGGAAATTCTATAGGTCTCGGCTTGGCATTTATACAGTACTATTTTAAAATCATTCCTTTGGATCAAGAAAACTATTATATGGATTTTGTCCCAGTCTATTTTGACTTGCGGGCGATCATCGGTGTTAATTTACTCACCTGCTTGTTGATAGTTTTGAGTTTTTTCATTCCAATTAGTATCATCAACCGTATTCAGCCCGTCCAAACGGTCAGATTCGATTGACAAATAGAGCGGCTCATACTTTTTAAATAAGCTACGAATTTTCATTTCTAACACCCCAAATATGGCTTCTCTGAAGATGCCTGAACTCATTTTAGAAGTTCCTTTTCTTCTATCCGTAAAAATGACATCGACTTCTTTTATCTTAAATCCACATTTCCAAGCATTAAATTTCATTTCTATTTGAAAAGCATAACCCAAAAATTGGAGGGTATCCAAATCGATAGCCTGCAGGACTGATTTGTGATAGCACTTAAAGCCTGCAGTAGTATCGTAAATAGGAATACCTGTGATCAATCGAACATATATAGACGCACAATAAGACATAAGGACGCGTCCCATGGGCCAATTAACAACATTAACTCCTTTGACATAACGAGAACCAATGGCAAGATCATAGCCTTCTTTTTTGCAGGCGACATAAAGTCGAATGAGGTCCTCAGGATCATGAGAAAAGTCGGCATCCATCTCATAGATATAATCATAATTTCTTTTCAGTCCATATCTAAAACCAGCTATATATGCAGTGCCTAGACCCATTTTCTTTGGTCTTTGCATTAAGTGCAAGGTTTCAGGATAAATTTCCTGTTTCGTTTTAACTATTTCGGCCGTTCCATCTGATGAGTTATCATCGACGATGAGTATTTCAAAGGGTAATTCTAGTCTAAAGATCGTTTCAATGATATCCGAGATGTTTTCACTTTCTTGATAGGTGGGTATAATTATTAAATTTCGATCTGTCATGAATTTTATTTGCAGGGGTTTTTAAAATTACTTTGAGATATTACAATGTAGCTTTTATTTCGCTTATTTTGTAATATATGAAAGCATTTTTTTTGGATAGGGACGGAATAATTAATCAAGAGCGAGGAACTTACACTTATCAGCTTCGAGATTTCATCATTTTACCCCATGTTTTGGAGGTGCTTTTAGGCTTAAAGAATTTGGGCTTCAAACTCATTGTCATCACCAATCAAGCAGGTATTTCAAGGGGTTTTTACACCAAAGCTCAAATGAATACATGTCATGACTTTTTACAGAAGCAGGCTCAAAATATCATTGACGATTTTTATTATGCTCCTATTCACCCAGAAGTATCTAAGTCGTTGAGTAGAAAGCCAGATTCACTTATGTTTGAGCGAGCGATTGCCAAACACGATATCACAGCAAGTGCGAGCTATATGATAGGGGATAAAGAACGGGATTTGATCCCTGCAAGAAAGCTGGGCATTGCTACGATTATTCTGAGCGAGACTGTGGTTTCGAAATACGCTGATTATAGCGTAACGGGCATATCTAAAGTAATGCAAGCCATAGGCGTTTAGGTATAACCTAATATTTTGAGCATGTCCTCATTTTTTTGTTCTTCTGCGAACAGTTTAGAAACAAGGTTACCTTCTTTGTCTTTATTGATAATGACATGCTTAGGGGCAGGAATGAGACAATGCTGAATGCCTCCATACCCGCCCAATGCTTCTTGGTAGGCGCCTGTATTAAAAAAGCCAAAATACAAGGTCTCTTCTTTATTGTATTTGGGTAAAAAAACTTCAGCTATGTGGGCTTCAGAATCATAATAATCCATACTGTCACAGGTCAGTCCTCCGATATTCACCCTATGATACATATTATTCCACAAGTTGAGGGGGAGTAAAATATATTTCTGATTAAGTCCCCAAACATCAGGCATATGTGTAATAAAGGAGCCGTCCATCATATACCAAAGTTCCTTGTCATTTTGGAGTTTTTGGTCGAGTACAGAATAAATGGTAGCCCCACTTTCACCTACCGTATAATTTCCAAATTCAGTAATGATATGAGGTGTAGGCGTATGATTTTTTGCGCAGATCCATTTGATATTTTCTATAATTTGATCGGCCATATAACCGTAATCAAATTCAAAATTCAATTTATTTTTTATAGGAAAACCACCTCCTATATCAATACTATCCAAGGTGGGACAAATCTTCTTAAGCTCACAATACATATGAATGAACCGACTTAACTCACTCCAATAATAGGCGCTATCCTTGATGCCCGTATTGATGAAAAAATGGAGTAACTTAAGTTCTACCTTCGCATTTCCTTGAACTTTCTCTTTGTAATAATCGATGATGTCTCGGTACCTAAATCCCAATCTAGAGGTATAAAATGAAAAGTTAGGTTCCTCATCTGAGGCGACTCTTATACCGAGTTTAAACTTTTTGTCAATTTTTTCAGTGTACTGTTCAAGTTCATTTAGGTTGTCTAAAACCGGTATGCACTGAGTAAAACCGGCATTGATTAAGCCAATAATATTTTCAATATATTTGGGCCTTTTAAAACCATTGCAGATGATTAGAAGCTTTTTACTTATTAATTTTTTATCATACAAATGATGAATAATAGGAATGTCGAAGGCCGATGAAGTTTCTATGTGGGCACCATTTAATAGTACTTCTTCTAAAACAAATTGGAAATGAGAGGATTTGGTACAATAGCAATACGTATAATTTCCCTCATAATTATGCTTGGCCATGGCTCCATTAAAGATTTCTTGAGCATATCTTATGTTTTGACCAATTTTTGGGATGTATGAGAGCTTTAGAGGAGTTCCATACTTTTCAACGATTTCCATAAGATTTACTCCATGGAAATAGAGTTCCTTATCTTTTACCTCAAATTCTGAAGAAGGAAATTCAAAACTTTGATCGATTAAATCAGCGTAATTTTTCACTGTAGTTTATTAAAAATGTTTGCATAAATAATAAAAATAATTGAGATATGTGTGATCTCTACTTGATAATATGAACTAATTAATTCCAAATGACTTTCTTTTTGTAAGTATCATCTGATTAGATTTGAGTTTTGCTAAGACTCATATGATAACATTAGAAGTTCTTGATGAATGTTCTCCTCTTTTAGAGGTGGTATTGGGATCTCCCGAAAGTTTTGGAGGGATACCCAAAAAAGACGATATCTATGATCCAAAAACATTGCTAAATGTAAAAAATGGTACGTACCCTTTGGAGGAAGCCATCAAGAAAGAATTAGACGCTTTTTATCATGTCTTAATGGGCTACGATGTGAAGGTACATCGTCCCGAAGTATTTAAGTCCGTGAATCAAATATTTTCCCGAGACATCGGAATGGTTATTGGGGATCAGTTTTTATTGCCACAGATTCTAGATAAACGTTCAGAAGAACAGAAAGGCATCCATTTCATCATAGATCAAATAGATGCAAACAAACTACTTAAAGTGGGGGGAAGCTCAAGAATAGAAGGTGGAGACGTAATGCCTTATAGAGATCATTTGTTTGTAGGTTATTCTAAAAAAGAAGACTTTGATAACTACATAGTGAGCAGAACCAATGAAGCAGGGGTTGACTTTTTAATTGAGCATTTTAAATCATGGAAGGTTAAACCATTTGAACTAAAAAAATCAGATCACAATCCTTATGACAATGCCCTTCACTTGGATTGTTGTTTTCAGCCTATAGGTAAAAATAAAGCCATCATTCATAAAGCGGGATTTAAAAATCAAAGTGATGCCGAATGGATCATTAATTTTTTTAAGCCCGAAAACATTTTAGAAATCAATCAGGAAGAAATGTATGATATGAACTCGAATATATTTAGTATCTCTCCTGAGGTAATTGTGAGTGAATTAAAATTTGAGCGATTGAATCAACAATTAAGAGATTGGAAGTTTATTGTTGAGGAAATTCCTTTTTCGGAAACGGCCAAGATGGAAGGCTTATTAAGATGTGCTACATTGCCCTTGAGAAGAAGCTATGCCTGATCAGATTACTCAGCAATTGATGATGATCCGTCCGGTGGCTTTCTCTAAAAATAAGGAGACCTCGTTAAATAATTATTTTCAGGTTGATACCGAATTGACGGCCGCATCGATTCAAACAAAAGCCCTCCAAGAGTTTGATGATTTTGTTCAAAAATTACGTGAGGCTTCCATTGAAGTTCATGTTTTTGAGGATACCCAAGATCCTTCGACACCTGATAGTATCTTTCCTAATAATTGGGTTTCTTTTCATCAAAATGGATCGGTGATATTATATCCCATGTTTGCCAATAATAGAAGACTGGAAAGAAGATCTGACCTGATTGATGCGCTGGGCAGTCATTTCGAAATTACAGAAGTATTTGAAGATTTATTATCTTTCGAATCGCACCATAAATTCCTTGAAGGAACCGGAAGTTTGATATTAGATCGGGTAAACCATATCGCTTATGCTTCTTATTCGGATAGAACGGAGCAAGAGGTTATTCTTGCTTTTGAAAAATTAACCGCTTATTCGGTTATTAGTTTTACAGCTTATCATAATGTGGATGGCCAAAGACTACCGATCTATCACACCAACGTGATGATGTCGATAGGGGATCGTTTTGTATTGATTTGTGCCGAAGCTATTGATGACCTGATCGAACGTGAACGAGTACTAGCCTCATTTATAAATCAGTCCAAAGAAATTATACTGATTTCTGAGGATCAATTAAATAATTATGCAGGAAACATGCTTCAGGTTAAAAATAAAAATAATGCATGTTTTTTAGTTATGTCAACGCGTGCTTTTCAATCCTTGAATGCTCAGCAAAAGCAACAACTTGAAAAATATGGAACCCTATTGCATAGTAATTTAACCACTATTGAGATGCTTGGCGGTGGCAGTGCTCGTTGTATGATGGCTGAGATTTTCTTACCTACAAAAAAAACATGAAATTAGAAGAGGACATAAGGTCACATATTAAAAACGCATTTAAATCAATTTTTGAGATTGAGCTAGATTCAGCTCAACTATTTTTGCAGCCTACTCGGAAAGAATTTGAAGGTACCCATACCTTTGTGGTTTTCCCCTTTTTAAAATCAAGTAAAAAGTCCCCTGAAGCTACAGCGATCGTGATTGGTGATTATTTGAAATCTCGCAGTGGCATGATTAAGGATTACAATGTCGTCAAAGGATTTTTGAATTTAGAAATTGGTACACTTGTTTGGATCTCCTGCCTTGATGACATGCTGAAAAATCAACATTGGGGACAACTGGCTGCCAATGGTAAGAAAGTGATGGTCGAATTTTCTTCCCCAAATACCAATAAACCCTTGCATCTAGGGCACTTGAGGAATAATTTTCTCGGAGATGCGATGTCCAGGATTATTGAAGCCGCAGGATATCAAGTGAAAAGAACAAATCTGGTCAACGATCGCGGCATTCACATATGCAAATCGATGCTTGCCTATCAAAGATGGGGTAAGGGAGAGACTCCGGAGACCGCTCAACTTAAAGGAGACCATTTAGCCGGAAAATATTATGTACTCTTTGATAAATATTATAAGGAGGAAATAGCGACGTTGGTAGGGCAAGGAGTTTCTGAAGAGGAGGCTAAAAAAAAGGCTCCGATTTTGGTTGAAGCCCAAGAGATGCTTCAAAAATGGGAGCAAAAAGATGCTGAAGTCATGACCCTGTGGAACAACATGAATGCTTGGGTTTATGCAGGCTTTGAGACGACATACCAAACCATGGGTATTGAGTTTGATGCCATTTATAAAGAGTCAGAAACCTATCTCCTAGGTAAAGACATCATTGAGGAGGGGCTTAAGAAGCAGGTCTTCTATCAGCGTGAAGATGGATCGGTGTGGATAGATCTTAAGGAGGAAGGACTTGACGAGAAGCTGGTAATGAGATCGGATGGTACTTCGGTATATATTACCCAAGACATCGGAACCTGTGATTTTAAGTATGAGGACTTTCCTATGGATCAATCTGTATATGTTGTCGGAAACGAGCAGGACTATCATTTTAATGTTCTTTTTGCCATTATGAAAAAAATGGGTCGGCCATATGGAGAAGGGTTGTACCATCTATCTTATGGTATGGTAGACCTCCCTAGTGGCAAGATGAAGTCAAGAGAAGGAACCGTTGTAGATGCAGACGAGTTGATGGATGAGATGTTTACAACAGCGGCTAAACATACCCTTGAGTTAGGAAAAATTGAAGGACTCACAGAGAATGAATCGAAAAACTTATTTAGGATGGTAGGATTGGGGGCACTGAAATTTTTTTTACTCAAGGTAGACCCTAAAAAAAGGATGTTGTTCGACCCTAAGGAATCTATCGAATTTCAAGGTCATACGGGTCCATTCGTTCAGTATACCCATGCACGTATTTCGGCTATACTAAGAAGGGCTTCTACTGATGGTATCAACGAAGCATTGTCGCCGATCCAGAATATGCATCCGAGGGAACAAATACTACTGGCTCACTTAGTGAGGTTTGAAGAGGTTATTGTACAGGCCGCACGAGATTACTCACCGGCATTGTTGGCGCAATACGTGTATGATTTGGCCAAGGACTATAATGGCTTTTATCAAGAACTTTCTATATTCAATGAGCCTGATGACCCTCTTGTGACTTTCAGAATAAGCCTTTCAAGATTGACGGCAAAGGTGATTCGTCGTTCGATGAATTTATTGGGAATAGAGGTACCTAATCGCATGTGATGATCGAGATGAATACATGGATAAAAGCCTTTCGTTTGCGTACCTTACCGTTGGCTTTTTCATCAATACTCATGGCTGCTTTTTTGGCCTATTATTCTGGCCATTTTCAAGTATTAATTCTTGTTTTAAGTTTATTTACCACTTTATTCCTTCAAGTATTATCCAATTTAGCCAATGATTATGGAGATGCCCTCTCAGGGGTAGATGGTCCGGATAGAGGCGGGCCCCAAAGGTCAGTGCAATCTGGAGCCATTACACGTGAGCAGATGAAAATAGCGATCATTCTTTGTGCATGTTTTGCCTTTATTTCAGGGTGCATCTTGATTGTTTATGTTTTTAAAGATCATTGGCTGAACCTGCTCTTTTTTCTAACTTTAGGTATCGGTGCGATAGCAGCAGCTATTAAATACACCATGGGTTCAAATCCTTATGGATATTCTGGTTTTGGTGACATATTTGTTTTTATTTTTTTTGGATTGGTAGGTGTTTTTGGAGGATATTATCTATTTAATCAAGAGCTAGAAATCATATTTTTGTTACCAGCCATAAGTTGTGGTTTACTGTCTGTGGGTGTCCTAAATGTAAACAATATTAGAGATATTTCGAGTGATCGAAAAGCAGGGAAGCGGTCTATTCCTGTCATAATAGGAAAAGAAAAGGCCATTATTTATCATGGATTTTTGATTGGAGGTAGCTTTATAAGCGCGATCTTTTTTGTGAGTATTTTAATGCCAAGCTTTTTTGGATATACTTTTTTAGCGTTGATCCCTGTTTTTTTCTATCATTTTAAAGCTGTCCAGGCAAAAGAAAACAGCAGCCTAGATGCAGAGTTAAAAAAATTAGCTTTTGCAACCCTATTTTTTGTATTACTTTTGGGATTTGGCATAAATTACTGACACTTTTACTTTTTAGCTTATTTGATAATTAATAAGCGCCTTTTTGTTTAAATTGATTGTTAATCACTTTTGATCACTACAACATGAAAAAAATACTTGTTCCTTTCGATTTTACTTTGCCATCCGATAATGCGCTTGATTTTGCTACACAACTTGCAGAAAGGCATGCTTCATCTGAAATTGTATTGTTTCATGTGATTGAGCATCCTTCCGAGAGTAGATTAAAAACCATGGGAGCCACAAATATAGATCCTTTGGAAAATATATTTATGACTAAACTTATTCAACAAACCGAGTTGAAGTTAAGGGCAGTCATAACTAATGTGATGTCAAAAGTGACAGTTAGCTTCAAAATAGTGATAGGAAATCCTTATGTTTCTTTGGCCACCGAGGTAGCCAGTCAAGATGTAAATTTAGTCATTATGGGGACCTCAAGCTTGGATGACTTAGAGAATTTATTTTTGAGTTCTAATGCAGAAAAAGTAGTTCGTAATGCACAATGTCCTGTAATTACCATCAAAAATAAAATCCATATTGAAAAAATTAAAAACATCGTATTTGCATCAAATTTTGAGGAGGTGAATCCACGTCTCGTTGAAAGAGTTAGTTTTGTGCAAGATTTGATGCAAGCCAAATTACGTATCGTAAAAATTAATACACCTGCGAGTTTCACGAATACGCGTCATGATATCAAACAAATGTCAGCATTTGTAGAATCTAATATAATCAGTAATTACACCATTGATATTCATAATTTCAACAATGAAGAAGATGGTATTGTTGATTTCGCTGACTTTATAGAAGCTGATATGATCATGTTAGGCACCCACCAAAGAAAAGGGATGAGTCATTTTTTCAACCGAAGTGTTGCTGAAGATGTGGCAAATAACTCCAAGTGTCCCGTCATTACCGTGCAGTTGGATGAGTAACAACTCATTGTTGTCACCATTTTCTTCTCAAATTTAGAACTGACTTCTGTTGAAATAGTTAATGAGTAATGCAATAACTGATTTTTTTATTAGAGATTTGCACGCTAGTATATCCTTTGTTAACCATGCCACAACCTAAATTAAAAATTGCCATTCAAAAGTCTGGAAGACTGAGTGAAGATTCGCTTGCTTTGTTTAAAGAAAGTGGTATTAAATTCAGTAATGGACAGAGAAAACTAAGGACATTGGCCTCAAATTTCCCAGTAGAGTTTTTATTTCTTCGAAATAGTGATATCCCAGGATATGTGGCTGATGGCATCGCGGATTTAGGCATCATTGGTCGCAATATATTCTTGGAAGAAAGAAAGGAAATTATAGAGATCAAAGCACTGGGATTTTCAAAATGTCGGATGTCCTTGGCGGTACCTAGAGAAGTTGAATACCAAGGGCTAGACTATTTTAAAGATCAATGCATTGCCACCTCATATCCGGTTATTCTGAAAAATTTTTTAGATGAACAAAATATATCAGCTGATGTGCATAAAATCAGCGGTTCTGTAGAAATAGCGCCAGGAATTGGTCTTTCGGTAGGGATTTTTGATATTGTCAGTACCGGAAGCACCTTGATCAGCAATGGACTCAAGGAAGTTGAAACGGTACTTCATTCAGAGGCTATATTGGTTGGGAATAAGGATCTAGACCAAGAAAAAAACAAATTGATTGAGCAGTTATTGTTTAGAATTGAGGCAGTTTTAGCTGGTAAAAACAATAAATATGTTTTGATGAATGCACCTAATGAAAAGTTAAAAGGCATATTGGCTTTAATCCCAGGTATGAGAAGCCCAACCGTGTTGCCGTTGGCCGCTGAAGGTTGGAGCAGTATACATTCTGTACTTAACGAAGACGATTTTTGGAACAGTATTGAAAAGTTGAGACATGCTGGAGCTGAAGGAGTATTAGTAGTCCCCATAGAAAAAATGATTCGCTGATGAATATCTATCATTATGTAAACCAAAGTCAATTACGGGAGGTTTTAAAAAGGCCTGTGATGGATACAGATAAGATCGAAAAAATCGTGCTACCTATCCTAGAGAAAGTGCGAAGAGGAGGGGATAGAGCTTTAAAAAAATTGGTGCTCGAGTACGATCACGTGGAGTTGGATGAATTATGGGTCTCTGAAGACGAACTAAAGAATGCAGAAAAGTACGTCAACGCAAATCTTAAAGTTGCGATAGAGGTAGCTAAAAAAAATATTTGGAAATTTCATGAAGCACAACAGCAGCCACCACTGACTGTGGAGACGATGCCAGGCGTTATATGTAAACGTAAATCAGTACCTATCCGAAATGTTGGGCTCTATGTACCAGGGGGAACTGCACCCTTGTTCTCGACTGTTTTGATGTTGGGTATTCCCGCTTTGATCGCTGGGTGTAAAAATATCACGATCGCCTCACCCACAAACAAAATGGGTAAAATTAATCCAGTCGTCTTGTATACCGCTCATTTATTGGGTATTCGCTCTGTCTTAAAATTAGGGGGAGCGCAAGCCATCGCAGCCATGGCCTATGGTACTGAAACCATTCCTAAGGTGGATAAAATTTTTGGACCGGGTAATCAATATGTAACAACTGCCAAGCAATTATTATCTAAAGAAGTTTCTATTGATATGCCTGCAGGACCCTCCGAAGTGATGGTGATCGCAGATGAGGAAAGTAATGTGAGTTTCGTTGCGGCAGATTTAATCTCACAAGCCGAACATGGGAATGACAGTCAAGTGGTTTTAGTGACCAAAAGTCAGTCGGTTGCGGATGCGGTTGTTTTGGAGATAAAAGATCAATTAGTCCAATTACCTAGGAAAGATTTGGCTGAAGAATCGCTTAAGAACAGTGTAGTGATGATTGTTAATTCAAAAAAAGAGATCATCAAAACGATTAATTATTATGGACCAGAGCACCTTATTTTAAACATAAATAATCCAGAAAAGTATATTGATAAAATATACAATGCCGGTTCGGTATTTATAGGTCCTTACACTCCGGAATCAGCAGGGGATTATGCTTCAGGGACGAATCATGCGTTACCGACCAACGGATGGGCAAAATCTCATTCTGGTGTCTCATTGGATAGTTTTGTTAAAAAAATAACTTTTCAAGAAATAACAAAAAAAGGATTAAAAACCTTAGGACCCACCCTAGAGGTGATGGCTGCAGCCGAGCAACTCGAGGGTCATAAAAGAGCCGTGACCCTACGTTTGGAATCTTTTGAGAAATGAGTGAGATTGAGGGTTTATTAAGAAAGCATTTAAAAGATTTCACGCCTTATTCTTCAGCCAGAGATGATTTCAAGGGGGACAAGGGTATCTTTTTAGATGCAAATGAAAATGCCTTAGGCTCTGTAATTTCTGAAAAATGGAATCGATATCCAGATCCTCGACAAAGCCACTTGAAGCGCGCCATGGGTACAATCAAAGGCATTGCCCCGGAATGTATTTTTATGGGTAATGGAAGTGATGAACCTATTGATCTATTGATCAGGGCCTTTTGTGAACCCGAGAGCGATGAGGTGATGATATTTCCTCCCACTTATGGGATGTATAAAGTGGCGGCAAATATTAATAATGTAAGGGTCAACGAGGTTTTATTAACCCCTGATTTTCAATTGGACATCGCCCAAATAAAATCAGTGCTCAATGATCAAATTAAGATCATGTTCATCTGTTCTCCCAATAATCCAACAGGAAATTTGATAAAGACGCAAGATGTTTTGGACCTTGCGACGGTGTTCAAAGGAATCATCGTGATAGATGAGGCTTACATCGACTTTACAGACACCCCTTCCTGGATTGAAGTACTATCTAATTTTCCCCATTTTGTGGTTTTACAAACCCTGAGTAAAGCTTGGGGCTTGGCTTCGTTACGATTGGGAATGGCATTTTGTCATCCAAAGATCGTTGATGTACTCAATTTGATTAAACCACCCTATAATATCAGTGGTCCGGTTCAAAATCACGTGCTTAAGGCATTAAAGCAGGAGGATCAAATGCGATCATTTGTTGAAGAAATAAAAGAATTAAAAAAGGAATTGGGGTCAGCACTTGATCAATTGCCCATTGTTTTGAAAGTCTATCCCAGTGAAGCCAATTTTTTCCTAGTTAAATTCAAGGAAGTTCAAGAAGTTTTTCAGTATTTAATTCGCAATGAGATCATTCTAAGAGATAGATCAGGCTTAGTTTTATGCGAAGATTGCATACGAATTACTGTGGGCACAGCATTTGAAAATAAGCAATTGATCCTTGCGCTGAATAATTACCTAAAGATATGAGACCTATTTTATTTATAGACCGAGATGGAACCATTATCTCAGAGACGGAGGATGAGTTTGTAGATCAGATTGAGAAGTTGCATTTTTTACCTGATGTGCTCTATTATTTAAGAAAGATCCAACAGGAATCTCATTTTTTGTTGGTGTTAGTTTCTAATCAAGATGGTTTGGGGACTGAGGGCCATCAAGAAAAGAGATTTTATCCCATCCACAATCTGATCATCCGTACCTTAAGCTCTCAAGGTATTCATTTTGATAGGGTACATATTGATGAACATTATGAAAGTTCCGATCATAAAAATCGAAAACCAGGGATTGGTATGTTGTCTGCTTATTTGAAGGGAAATTACGACATAACTAAATCTTATGTCATTGGTGATCGCAAAACAGATATGGAGTTGGCTGATCATTTGGGCTGCCAAGGGATTCATATAAGTAATGAAAAAAACCAAGGAGTAGCCCTTGCCACTACGTCTTGGAAAGAAATTTATGAGTTTTTGGTGGTCAATTCGCGGAAATCAAAGGTCATCAGAAAGACCAATGAAACAGATATCAGCATTGAATTAAATTTAGAGGGTACTGGCCAAACGGACATAAGTACTGGTTTGCATTTTTTTGATCATATGCTGGACCAACTGGGCAAGCATGGTGGCATGGATTTAAAAATCCAAGTAACGGGTGATTTACATATAGATGAGCACCATACGATAGAAGATACAGGTTTGGCTTTGGGCGAAGCCATGGTCAAAGCCTTAGGGTCTAAAAAAGGAATCAACAGATATGGATTTTTATTACCTATGGACGAGGCATTGGCTCAAGTGGCGGTGGACTTTGGTGGTCGACCTTGGATGGAATGGGAAGGTATTTTTAAAAGAGAAAGGGTTGGAGATGTCCCCACGGAAATGATTCATCATTTTTTTAAATCTTTCTCAGATGCTTCCAAATGCAATCTAAATATTAAAGTCGCTGGCGATAATGAGCACCACATGATTGAAAGTATTTTCAAAGCTTTTGCAAAAGCCATTAAAATGGCCATAAGAAAGGACCCAAGAGCTTTAGATACACTTCCATCTACTAAAGGGATTCTTTAGGTGTTATACGCGGTCCCAGGGGATCGAGATGAGCATCAATGCCAACGAGATACCGAAGAAAACCAATTGATTTTTGAATTTACTTTCACTCGAGAGGGCTTTCTTTGTTTTGGTACTCCCAATGGTGACAATTATGGTGACCAAGGTCATGATAGAAATGTGCTCAACGGCCCAAAAGCGAATTGAGGGATCTTTCATAGCAGCACTGAAATCGGCAAAAGCCGCTTGTGTGATGGGACTGAAAAAGAAGTACAAAGAGATCCCAAGGAGGAGCATCAGATGAACCGTTCCTGCAAAAGAAGAAGCAAGAATTCGATCTATTTTTTGGTACTCTTTTTTGCCATAAAATCCAATCATTGACTTAACCAGGATGATCAGAGGAAGCAGAAGTGCCAGCCATCTAAATCCTGAATGTGCATATAGCAATATTTTATAGGTGCTCATATTGTCTTTTTTGGCTAAATTAGGCATTAAAGACTACAATTTGAATCATTTTTTCAATAAAGATAAATATGGATGATGGGAGCTGCTTTAGGACGGGTTAGCCCGCCTAGAACCATTAAAATTCAATACTCATTTGAGGATTGAATACTTTGTTAAATTGTAAATTTGAGATGCCGATTCCCAGCAGTCGAATACCTGCTTCATGTAACAAGTCTTCGTTAAGCAAAGACTTGATGAGTACTTGAATTTCAGAAAGATTTAAAATGACTTCTTTTTGTGATTTGCTTCTCGTGATTTGCTTAAAATTTCCATACTTTATTTTAAGACTTATGGTTCTACCTTGTGCAGATTGCAGCTGATATCTTCTAAAAACTTCTTCAGCGATGGGTTTTAGATGAGATTGGATATCTGAAAGGTTCATCAAGTGATGTGAAAAGGTATTTTCGGCGCTGATAGATTTTCTTTTGCGATCGGGCAGGACAGGTCTGTGGTCAATGCCACGGACCACATGATAATAGTAATTCCCCTGCTTACCATATCGCAGACACAAATCATCCAATGTTTTCGCTTTTAGGTCTTTGCCTGTAAAAATACCTGCATGCTTCATTTTTTCGGCAGTGACCTTGCCTATACCATGAAATTTTTTGATCGGGAGTTTTTCAATAAATACCGTTGCGTTTTCGGGTAAAACCACGTAAAGTCCATTGGGCTTTTCCATATCAGAGGCGATCTTGGCCAAAAACTTATTGAAGGAAATGCCTGCAGAAGCAATTAATCCTGTTCTTTCTTTGATTTTCTTCTTGATATCTATGGCGATGAGGGTAGCTGATTTCAGACCGATTTTGGGATGAGTGATGTCCAAAAAAGCTTCATCGAGCGATAAGGGTTCAACCAAGTCTGTATATTCATGAAATATGGCCCTAATTTCATTAGAGATTTCTTTGTACCGATCAAATCGGGGTTTGACGAAAATAAGTTGTGGACACAATTTTGCGGCAATTCTGGAAGATAAGGCAGATTTTATCCCAAATTTCCGAGCTTCATAACTCGCTGCTGCAACGACGCCACCCTCTTTATTCCCCCCCACGGCGACGGGCTTTCCTCGTAAATCAGGGTCGTCATTTTGCTCAACAGATGCATAAAAGGCATCCATGTCAATATGTATTATTTTACGCATTCGTTGGGTGAATACCTGTGAAATCAAAAATAATCAATTATTAGCAAAATTTAGGATTCTAAAATGCCATGCTTTTCTATACAAAAAGCCATGTAATTACCATGATGGGTTAAAGAAATGGGAAATTCTTTTTCTTCGTTTACACAAAGCAGGGGCAGTTGATTTTCATCTAGAGTAAAGCTGATATTCAAAGGCTTGAAATAGGCAATGATTCTTGCACGAATGATTTTTTGAGAAGACGCTTTTTGATGATTCATCCAAATTTGATGCATAAGTTCCATCGATGGTGGTGCGGCCGTAGCCACTACATAGCTGGGTGTGGTCTCAACAGTGCCCAATAGCTTTTTGGAAGAGAAATGTAAATCATTTGAAAAAATAACTGTAATGAGTTTTGGATCGAATGATTTTAATTGCCGTTTACTCTTGAAAACAGCCTCTTTAGCACTCCAAACGATCCAATAGAGTAGGATGGGATCTATATTTTCAGGGTATTGATCACCTTTGGCTTTTATGAACCGTAGATGATCCGCAGTACGTAGATGTAATAGGGGATCTTTTATATCAACGATATCAATTCCAATCACTCAAGATAGATATTATGTTTTTTTTCGTATACGATTAAACCAGTTTGGCCATTTTTACTAGATTCATAGGCATAATCATAGCTTTCGCCATTTTCGAAAATTTCATATCGGATCATCCAATGGGTATCGACAATAAAAGCATTCAATATTGATCCATTCTCAAGCTGAATCTTTATGACATTAGTTCCTTTTTTTAAGAAGGGATTTAAATCAAGGGATAAATTTAATTCAGGATTTCCGTCGATGAATTGGCTATCAAAAACAAGTTCATCATTGACAAAGGCATAGACTCTGTTGTCTATTTTAGAAAAAGCGATACTGTAATTTGGAGTTTGAGTAATGGGAAATAAAAAACAAATGAGCCAAAAAGAAAATATGGATTTCATTTAGATGGATTTTAAATACGGACTTGATAAAAGGATGACTTATTTTTCTTGCACCTTACCATGAATGACATCAATGGCTTGGCCGATGGTACCCATTTGCATGATGACATCATCCTCTATCATGATATCATATTTTTCTTCAACATCTAATACAATATCTACAATGTGTGCAGAATTTATTTTTAGGTCATTGATGAGATCATGTTCAAGTGTCAAATTATCTAGAATCTCTTTCTCAGGAACATAAATCGCTATGATATTTTTTAATTCTTCTTGTATTTTATTTTTATCCATCTTGCCATTTTCTTAGTACTATACTGCAATTTAAATCACCAAAAGCAAAATTGGCTTTAATAGCGGTATTAATTTCTTTATCAACGGTCTTCATAGGAATACGATCCAATGGAATTTCCGCAGTAATATCAGGATCTACTTCTTTGATATTGTAGTTACCATGAACAAATGATTTTTCCATTTGAATCAGGGTAGCCACCAATTCGATGGATCCGGCACCGGCAATACAATGTCCAATCATTGATTTAGCGGTATTGATGAGTGGAAATTGGTCTTGGGTGCATCCGAGGGCCTTTTTCCAATTTTTTATTTCAGTAGAATCACCTTTTGTACCGGTCAGATGCCCACTGATAAGATCTATTTCATCACTACTTACCTTTGCTTGATGTAAGCTATTCTTCATACAATGAATGACCGCATTGGAATTAGGAGCCGTCATACTTCCCCCATCTCGGAAACCACCTGAATTGACATCAGCACCCAAGATTTCGGCATAGATTTTAGCCCCACGACTTTGAGCACTTTCAAGTGTTTCTAACACCATGGCCCCTGATCCACTTCCCGGAATAAATCCAAGTCTACTATTGCACATGGGCCGCGAACCATTGGTTGGATCTTCGTTGGAATCACTGGTGAGTATCCGCATCGCATCAAAGGCACCCCAAATAAAAATCCCATCTCCTTCGGTACTTCCACACAGCATTCTTTTGGCCTTTCCTAATTTGAGATGTTCATAACCTAGTAATACCGATTCAGTACCTGTAATACATGCGGAGGAGTTTGATAATACTCTGTTGCCTAGACCTAAAATTTTATTGAGATAGGCGGCGGCTCCACTGCTCATACATTGTGGTATGGCCCGTGAACCGAGTCGCTTATTATTACCTGATATTATTTTAGACCATATATCAGCAGTTGTGCTATCCATCCCTAATGCTCCAGAGCCAATGACCATACCAGAATCAAAATCTATTTGATCATTGCTATAGCTTAATCCAGCATTTTCCCAAGCCTCAAATCCTGCTAGGCAGGCATAGATAATGGCCTTATTCTCTAATTTATTTTGATAATAATCATCAAAATAGCGCGCTTTATACGCATCAGTGATCAATGGTCTAGCGGCAATTTGACATCTGAAATTTAATGACTGAGATTCTTCAAAAAAACGGATACCTGAGCGACCTTCTTTTAATGCTACTTCAAAATCTGCTGCGCCTAATGCGTTGGGCGCCACGACACCAATACCTGTAATGACAACTCTATTATTGATCAATTTTATCTTTATTTACAATCATACCTGAAAATACACCTTTGCAAATTAATTGATTCGTCAGAATATTTTTACAGGTTACTAAACATTTTAATTTATTGAATCGATAATATATTTTTTCGGAAGTTACCTCCAGCTGATCTTCAGGATATACGGGACCTAAAAAATCAACAGCAGCAGAGGTGAATATGGGTACAAGCAGCGCTTCTTGATCCTTTAATTTTTCTTTGGCAAGATAAATTCCATAACAAACCAATCCAATTTGAGCCATGATTTCAATTAAGATGACTCCGGGTGTTATGGGATTATTAGGAAAATGACCTTGATAGAAATATTCATCTTTTTTAAGTTGATAATAACCTTTGGACCCATTTTCAGTAATTTCTTCTAACGCATCCACAAATAAAAATGGGGGCTGGTAGGGCAGTGCTTCGATAATTTCTTTTAGTGATTGTCTCATCCCATTAAATGTTCTCCACCATCGACAAACATTACATTACCATTAATCCAGTTTGATTCAGGTAGGGTCAATAGATAAATGGCGTTGGCAATATCTTCGGGTAGTGTCATGCGACCCAGTGGGTTTCTTTTTGAAGCTTCCTCAATGAGTTCTTCATAATTAGGGATGAATCGCAATGAAGGGGTATCCGTAATTCCGGCATTGATGCAATTGACCCGTACGCCAAAGGGAGCAAGTTCTACCGCTAAGTATTTAGAGAGTATTTCTAAGGATGATTTTGCCATAGCTACGGCGCCATAACCTTTCCAGTAACGGGCACTACCTGCAGAGGTTAGGGTGACAAGCCTGCTACCGGACTTCAAGAGTGAATGATCTTTTAAGGTTTGAACCCACGTTAAAACGTTTGTCGCCATGGCATCTATAGTAAGTGCTATATCTTGTGCTGTGAGGGTGGGTTGATCCTCTTTTGATACAAAAGGCTTTAGATTGCCTCTTGAAATGGCATGCAAAACCAGATCAAAGGAAAGGTTTGGGACCTGAGCAGTAATCAAAGCAAGGGTTTCATTGATCCTTTCTTTATTGGTGCCATCTACATTAAAACTGATTACTTTTTGCCCTGTTTTTTTTATTTCATCAAGATGTTCATTGAAGGCAGGTATCAAAGACCGTCTGTCTCGATGGATGATGATCAGATTAAAACCATGTTTACTTAATTTCTGGGATGTGGCCAGGCCCATACCACTTGACCCTCCAATAATTAAAGCCCATTTTTTCATATTATATAGATTTAATAAAACATCTTCTACGGATAACAGTAGTTACGTTTCCTCTAAACTCATTCCAAAGATTAATGACGTTATGATTATCCTCAAGCATAATCGCTGTATTTACCATGCGCACTTTATTTTCAATAAAATTAGATAAAAGTTCAACGAATATTAACTGACTAGCCCCTAACTTTTGATATTCAGGATTTACACCGATAAGCAGCATGTCCAAAGTTTCGTTCTTCTGAAAAGCTTGAAGTAAATGGATAAAGCCAAAAGGATAAAGCTTTCCTTTGGCTTTTTGAAGTGCTTTTGAGAGAGAAGGCAAGGTAATCGCGCAAGCGACAACGTCATCTTTTTCATTGACGATGATGGTTACAAATTCTTTTCTAACGAACCCCAAGTAGGCATCGACGTAATATTCAATTTGTTTGTCGTTCAAAGGATAAAACCCATAGAGGTTGGTAAAAGAACTATTTAAAGTTTGAAAGATAGCTTTTGAATAGGGTTTTAATTGAGATTTACTTTTAATTTTCTTTGCCTCAAGTTTGAATCTGGTTTTGATCAAAGAGGCCCCTCTCATCATTCTTTTGGGTAATTCTTTGGGTACTACGCCACGACCTTCTAGCCAGTCACAAGCTTTTGAAAACCCAAGGCTTTCAAAATGCGAAGCGTAATAAGGGAAATTATAAATAGTTGCTTGCGTAGCCAATTCATCAAAACCATCGATTAAAGTACCTTCAAAGTCAAAGTCCGTAAACCCCAAGGGTCCATGAATACCAGTAATACCAAATGATTTGGCCCAATCAATGATACCTTGGATCAGGGCAGTAGATACTTTTTTGTCATCAATGAAATCAATCCAGCCAAATCGAACGAGGTTTTTATCTTCTTTTTCAGCATCTAATATGATTCCTGCAATTCTACCTACAATCACACCTTTTTCTAAGGCTAACAATAATTTCACCTGACTGATTTCAAATACTGGATTTTTTGCAGTCAGGGAGCTGAGTTCAAAACTAATAAGTGGGGGGACGTAGGAGGGGCAATTTTTGTATAAATTGAAAGGGAATTTAATGAATTTCAGAAGTGTGGGTCGGTCTTTTACTTCTACTAATACTAGACTCATGTAAAATGCTTTTCTTTATAAATGATCATGCGACCTTTTTTTTATATAAATGAGTTCGTTGATTTCATGCTAAAGCTCAGGCTTCTGTAATCAAGTAAATTTTTCATTCTACCTAATAGCCAGTATTTCCCTCTCATTCATTTTTTATACACTGTCTCGGTTCTTATTTCTAAAAGCGAGAATATATATTGCTTAAAGCTAATCGAATTTTCAATAATTGTACTTTTTTCGTTCCTTGTTCAGGACTTTTTTTATTGAGTATAGATACGAGATAGGGGTAGGAGCATGAAACATTATCTTTATAGGATTTGATACCTCCAAGTATTTTAATTTTATAGAAAAGGGATACTATTTAACTAAAAAGATGAGGCTATAGAATAAAAAAAGCAATCATTATTTATGGGCTTCAATAGACAAAGGAACCTCTAATTTTTTTGCACATTGATAGATGGTATCAATAGCTTTATCTATTTGCTCACGGGTATGTGTAGCCATTAAAGAGAACCTAATCATGGAGTTCTCAGGGGAGACTGCTGGTGCCACAACGGGGTTAACAAAAACACCTTTACTCAATAGCAAATTGGTGAGCTCATAAGTTTTTTTATCATCTCCGATGTATAAGGGGATGATTGGTGTCTCAGTTTTTCCAGTATTGAATCCTAATGACTTAAATGCAGCAATCGCATATTGAGTATTGTTAAGAAGTTGGAGTCTTAATGAATCATCAGATTCAATAATATCTAAAGACGCAAGTGCCGCTGCTACCGCAGCAGGCGTGGGACTGGCACTGAAAATCAATGAACGTGAGTTGTGTTTAATATACTCAACAGTAGAGGCGTCGCTAGCTATAAATCCACCAATTGAAGCCAATGATTTACTGAATGTCCCACCAATGAGATCCACTTGATCTTCAACATCAAAATGAGAAGCAGCTCCTGCACCGTGTTCTCCAATCACTCCTATGGCATGGGCACAATCTGACATGACCACCGCATTGTATTGTTTTGCGAGTTGGGTGATTCCTTTGAGATCAGCTAAATCACCTTCCATACTAAAGACACCATCTACTACTATCAATTTCATCTCAGCATCTCTAGAAAGTCGTAGTTTTTGTTCTAAGGAAACCATATCATTGTGCTTGTACAAGACATAAGGAGCCCTAGAAAGCCGTGCACCCTCAAAGATTGAAGCATGGTTGAGACGATCTAAAATAATTATGTCATTGGGCCGGGTAATCGTAGGAATAACCCCTAAGTTGACCTGAAATCCAGTAGTGAATAAAAGTACAGCTTCTTTATTTAAAAAACGTGCCAGTCGGTGTTCTAATTCTATATGTAGGTCGGTTGTTCCGTTTAGAAATCGTGAGCCAGCCACACTGCTCCCATATTTTTTTATGGCATTCTCACTAGCCATTTTCACCTTAGGATGTGTCGTAAGACCCAAATAACTATTGGATCCAAACATTAAAACTTTTTTACTATTAATGACTACTTCTGTGCTTTGCTCGGATTCAATCACACGAAAAAAAGGATACAAGTCTTGTTTCCGCAACAGTTCAGGTGCCAATAATTTATTGAATCGTTCAGAGAGTATTTTGATCATGCTAAGGTGTGCAAAAGTAAATATTAACTTTTCTAAAACATTACTTGGACCATATAAATTCAATTTTTTTAAAAAACGATTGTTCATTAAAAAAAACAGGAATCGGCTCTGTTTTTGATAAAATTATGATTGAATTTTGAAAAGAGCATGTCCTGGAACGGTCCATAATTTCATGAAATATTTATAGAGGCTCATGAAAGGCTTTAAATAATAATTCTGTTTTGCTTATTTTTTTAGCAATTTTTGAATGTCCTATCTAGAATATTGATTATAGTTTTTTTGGGAGATATTTTGGGAATTAAAAATAGGGGCCTCTGCGTCACAATATAAACAGATAGCAACACATTAGATTAAGAAAAATTTGAGAAATAGGCTACTTCAATAACTGAAAGGGACTTCGATTTTAGTCTGATCCCAAGCAAGTTTCAATGTGGCCTGATTTTCATTGAGAGTTTCAAACTTGATGGCAAAGGCCTCAACAACCTCATTCGTGGACTTTACCTTCACGTTAAGTCTGAGTACATCTTTTTTACTATCGTATCGATAGGCGCCCCAGATATCAACATCCGTATTGAAAATGAGGGTCCATTCATCTTTTTCTGGAATGGTAAACAAAGTGTAAGTACCAGCGGGTAATGTTTTTGAGCCAAATGTAAGTGGCTGGTAAGCAATGAATTCAGTAGCTTCATTGGCACCGGTTCTCCAAATTTTTCCGTAAGGAACCATCTTACCAAAAACAGGCCTATTGTTTTTTTGAGGTCTGCCATAGGTAATACGTGCTATCGCTTTTTCTCCGGGCGAGTGATCATGAGCAAAGTTATCAGGCAAATACGCCATATCCATAGGGCTCTTGTCTATACCTTTAAATTCTTGGGCTTTGATGGGTTGAAGGGAGGTAGCTACCGCTATAAAGATGAAGACTAAAATATTTTTCATGTTTATTATGTTTAAATATGGTCGTAAAGTTAAAGATATTGACTTCAAATACCAGCCAGTCATAGCTATATATTTAATGTTCAATCAACTGGTAATGTCTGGCTATAGCCTTAAATTCGGTCAATTGATTAATAATCCAATCAGGGGATTCATTGAGTTCGCTGGCCATGATTTGAGCTACTTGTGGTGCAATCCTTAAAGATTCATTAACATCAAGAAAGAGGCCCCTGACCCTTCGGGCGAGCATATCTTCCAAAGTTCTGGCCATTTCATGGCGGACCGCCCAGATAACCTGTGAGGCCTTTAGAGGCAAGCTTTCGCTTATGAGTTCCCCATAAACTGGAATTTCATCTTCAAGATCAAGTAAGGCTTGCTTCTCAATACCGTAAACCGCTAGCGGATCTTCCGTGAGGTTGAGACTTTTATCATATCCAAAAATGGGTAGATTGTGCGTAGTGCATGGACTCGCTTTTAGTTGACCTATAAGCATGGCTTGGTCAACGGTATCTTCTGCCATCTTTCTATAAGTGGTCCACTTGCCACCAATGACTGTGATCAACCCACTGGTGGAAATCATGACTTTATGATGACGTGAAATTTCTTTGGTTGTTTGTTTGTTGCCTTCAGGTTTTGCCAAAGGCCTTAAACCTGAGAAGATACTTAAAATATCTTTTTTTGTAGGTTTTTTAGTTAAATATTGACTGGCTGTTTCTAAAATGAATTCTACCTCATCTAATTGAAAGTGGGGTTCAAGCAGGGGTTTCTCCACAATGGTGTCAGTAGTGCCCACAATCACCTTATTTAGCCAAGGTACGGCAAACAAAACCCTGCCGTCTTTTGTATGCGGCACCATGATGGCATATTTATCAGGAAGAAATGAAGGGTCAAGGACAATATGTGTCCCTTGACTGGGCTGAATCATTTCTTTGGCACTAGGATCATCCATTTTTATCACGGCATCGGCAAAAACACCGGTTGCGTTGATCACCACCTTAGATTGAATATGATGTTTCTTATGTGTTTCGAGATCTAAGGCAATAACACCTTGAACGATGCCCTCCTCATTTTTTATGATTTTCTCAACTTTCATATAGTTGAGAAGGACCCCATCAAATTGAGCAGCGGTTTTGGCCAAGCTGATGGCCATACGTGCATCATCGAACTGACCGTCAAAATAAACGACACCCCCGGCCAATTCCTTTTGATCAATGGTAGGAATATGGCGGACGGTTTCCTCAATAGAAAGTCTTTTTGAAGAACCAATACCCAGGTCACCCGACATAAAATCGTATATCTTAAGGCCTAATTGATAAAAAGGACCATCCCACCAACTGTAGTTGGGAATAACAAAAGCCTGATTTGAAACGAGATGGGGGGCATTTTTAATCATTAACCCTCGTTCTTTCAAGGCTTCTAACACCAAGGAGATGTCGCCTTGTTGAAGATATCGTACCCCTCCATGGACCAGTTTTGTGGATCGACTTGATGTTCCTTTTGCAAAATCATGTTGCTCGAGCAGTAAGGTTTTATAACCCCGAGCTGCCGCATCTACGGCAATACCCAATCCAGTGGCGCCGCCACCGATGACTAAAACATCCCAGATACCCTCATGACTTTGGAGTTTTTGAAGCATGGTATCGCGATTCATTCTGAAATCCAGTTCTTACTTCGGTCAATGGCTTTCTTCCAATTTTTACGCATTTTAGTAGCGTTGGGATCAGATTGAGGGCTGAAAATTTTCTCTGGCTCCCAAATCTTTTTAATTTCTTCGAGGTCCTTCCAGTAGCCTGTCGCCAAACCAGCGAAAAATGCTGCGCCTTGGGCGGTAGTCTCGGTAATTTTGGGTCTGATGATGTCTATGTTGGCTACATTGGCTTGAATTTGTAGGAGTAAGTTATTGGCCGCAGCACCTCCATCCACTCTTAATTCTTTAGTTTTAATACCCGAATCCTTTTCCATAGTATCCAAAATGTCTAAGTTTTGGAGGGCGATGGCTTCCAGTGCTGCCCTTGCAATATGGCCTTGTGAAGTACCCCGAGTAATGCCTAGCATAATTCCCGTACCGTAAGGATCCCAATGCGGAGCACCTAATCCCACAAAACCAGGAACGAAAACCACACCTCCTGAGTCGGTTACGGTTTCGGCCAATACTTCAATTTCACTTGCAGATTCAATAATTTTTAGATTGTCTCTCAGCCATTGGACGAGGGCACCACCGATGAATATACTACCCTCAAGAGCATAAGTGACCTCATCCCCAATTTGCCAAGCTACGGTGCTTAATAATTTGTTTTTTGAGGAAATGATGCGGGGACCCGTATTCATGATAAGAAAACAACCCGTTCCGTAAGTACTTTTGGCCATACCTGATTCAATACACATTTGACCAAACAAAGCAGATTGCTGATCGCCTGCAATACCACTTATTGTTATGGGATGGCCAAAATGATCCTCATGAGAGGATCCATAATTATGGCTACTCGGTTTGACTTGCGGAAGCATAATTTTCGGAATCTCAAAAAGGGCCAATAACTCCTCATCCCATTGCATATCATGAATATTGTAAAGCATGGTGCGACTGGCATTGCTTACATCAGTAGCGTGAACTTCACCATAGGTTAAATTCCAGAGCAGCCAGCTGTCTACGGTACCAAAAGCTAAATCGCCAGCTTCAGCAAGAGCCCGAGCCCCCTCTACGTGATCCAAAAGCCATTTTATTTTGGAAGCTGAAAAATAAGCATCGATAAATAAACCTGTTTTTTGTTGAATTAAGGATTCTAGGCCTTTTAATTTTAAGGTTTCGCAGTAATCTGCAGTTCTTCGGTCTTGCCAAACGAGGGCTTTGTGAATAGGTTTTCCAGTTTTTTTATTCCAAACAATAGTCGTTTCCCTTTGGTTGGTGATCCCTATGGCTTCGATATCTGAGGCCTTAATTTCATGCTTTTTTAATACATTAATTATGGTATTTTTTTGGGTAGTCCAAATTTCTTCAGCATCATGCTCCACCCATCCTGGCTTTGGAAAAAATTGCTGAAATTCTTTTTGACTGACACCCACTATTTGTCCAGATTTATCAAAAATAATAGCTCTTTCACTGGTAGTACCTGCGTCAATAGTTAAAATATATTTGGACATATATGCTTTTGTTAGGGAAAAGTTCAAAAAAAAGTTTAAACTTGAAATTAAGAAATTTTTAATCATTTTTAGAGTTAAATGAATATTAAATGAGTCCTTATTTAGCAGAATTTATAGGAACTACCGTTTTAATCTATTTGGGAAATGGTGTCAATGCCAATGTATCCCTTAAAAAGACCTATGGTAATGAAAGTGGATGGCTTGTGATCTCCTTGGCATGGGGATTGGCTGTGTTTATAGGTGTTGTCATTGCTGGGCCATTTAGTGGGGGTCATTTAAATCCAGCAGTATCTGTGGGTTTAGCCGTCGCAGGGAAATTCAGCTGGAGCTCGGTCCCAGGATATATTTTAGCTCAAACGTTAGGGGCTATAATGGGTGCCTTTTTGGTTTTTATTCAATACAAAGATCATTTTAAAGCGACCATTGACTCTAGTACCAAACTAGGTGTATTTGCTACCGCACCGGCTATTAAAAATAATTTCAATAATTTATTATCTGAGATCTTAGGTACAGGTATGTTGGTTTTTGGAGTTTTTTATCTCATCGATGGAGAGGGTATAGGTTCTCTAAATGCCTTGCCCGTTGGATTGCTGGTGACTGTTATAGGATTGTCTTTGGGAGGTTCTACGGGTTATGCCATCAACCCTGCTCGAGATTTGGGACCTCGGATTTTTCATGCACTGATGATAGATAAGAACAGTGATTGGAAATATGCTTGGATTCCCGTTTTGGGACCCTTTATAGGCGCTGTTTTAGCGGCCTCCTTATTTAAAGTCTTATAAAGCCTTATGACTCAGGTCAATTGAGGATGATGGAATTACCTTTTTATAGATTCAACCAATAAGTTATTTTAAAAGAAATGGCTCGATATTTAACCGCCCCAATTTGAAAAAAGCCATCGATCTGGTTATAAGCAAAATAATTATCGGTATAAACCAAGTAGATATCTGATACAGGTTTGAACCTCCATTGAAGTCTCGAATTGATGTTTAAGTTTTCAATCTGACTGTTGTATTGCACATAGGTAGTCCAAAATAATTTTTTAGTGAATGTGAAATCAAATTTAGGACCGATAAGATAGAGCTGACTGGAGTTGTATGGACTCGGTAGCTTAATGCGATTATAAGTGATGTCTATGGAGGTCGTTCCAAAAGGCTGATATCTATATCCTAGGGTACCGCTGAAGTTGAGTCTATGGCCATTGAAATATTGACCAGAATTGGTTCTTAATTTGATGTTAATTTTCTTTCGTTCATTGGAGGTCCAAGAGCCTATGATGAAGTTGTAATAATAGGATTCATTTTCTAGGAGTTCTTGTCCATCACTGCCGCTAGGATCAAAATCAGAGGTGAGTTGGGTAAATTGTCTTCTTAATCTAAAGTCTAATGATGAGGTATTATTAAATTTGACGCGATAAAGGAGATTCATATCCCAATCCAACAGGCCTACAGCTTGTCTTCCCAAAACATCAAAATCGACACCTGGACCGTGACTTTGAACTTTACTTGATTTTGGAAAATAACTGTATCGGATCGTACTGGATAACTGTCGTATATCTGTTCGTTTGACATAGCCTACTTCTGGATTATAGCCAGCACCTATTTGCTGAGAGAAAACATACCATGTCCAGTTGAGTGTATTATAGGATAAGTAAGTCCCCATGGCATAGGCTTTATCAACTTGAACTTGATCAAAGGAGTGATGAGAAAAAAGATTACCGCTCCATTTATTGTCTGAGGAAAGCAAATTAAAGTCAAGTCCTACGGTTTGATTGGAGGCTACTTTATAACTGCTATCACCAAGGTTGAGTTTGAATGGTTGCTTATTGACAAAAATAAAGTCTAGGTTAGATCGCGTGAGTACTTTTTGTTGTACCGTGGCTACAGTATAATTGATGCTCGGCTGCTGAATAGAGGCATCACTTGCCCCCTGCATATTCAATAAACCGACACGGGTGTTTTGAGAAACCTTCCCACTCAACCTGAGTCCATAAGGAATGGGGTTTTGTATGGCAAGTCCAGTAGCTGTATCTGTGGCGATGCCAATCCTTCTTGAAAAGAAAGGACGGGTATTTCGGTTACCATTATTGGCAAAAAGGTCGGCATTCTCCAAAAAAAATTGTCTTTTTTCAGGGAAGAAGATTTCAAATCGATCTAAGTTGGTCACTTGTTCATCCACTTCAACTTGAGAAAAGTCTGGATTTACAGTGAGGTCTAGATTTAAGCCTGAACTGATGCCATATTTCATATCGAATCCAATGTCTCTGGGATAGTCCACCTTTTTATTATTGAGATAATCTTTATTGATCCCTGAGGTGATAAATGGAATGATAGATATATTGGCACCCGTTTTTTTGGTGGGGACATCCCAAATAAGTTTTTGATTACTAGCCATATTCCCTATGGATAAATTTCTCGGTATATATGACCAGGAGGACTTCTCAGTAGTTTTGCTATCTATCCTATAAAAATTGATATTCCATTCCTTTTGATTTTCATTGTAACGTAACGTATTGAAAGGAATAGCCATTTCGACTGTCCAGTAACCATCATAAACTTTTGAAGCGCCATCCCACTTATTATCCCAATCAAAACTATAAGCATCTCTCCCTGAACCTCCATTTGAGATGAAACCTTCCCTTCTGACCCCGAAAGGATTCATGCCAAATATGGTGCCATTGGTTTTGTCTTGAAAAGGATCAAATATTACAGAAAAACTATCATTTCCCTCACCGCGAAAATCCCTTCTTAAGGAAGTAGTCACATATTTCCTGGGCCCTGGTGCATTGTACAATTTGGCGCCTACATAGATGTTCTGGTCATCATAGCGGATATACACTACCGTTTGAGCAATGGCTAAAGAGGTATCTGAAGGAAAATTTTGTGTGAAATTATAGGCGGAATCACTTTGCTTCCATGCCATTTCATCGAGTATTCCATCCAAAATTATTTTTTCTGAGGTTTTTTTAATGTTGAGCGTACTTGTTTGGGAAGCGAAATTTTGGGAACTAATCGATTGGACTATAAATAAGCTGAGAAAGAGCTGAAGCGTGATTTTTTTCATTGAGCGCAAAACTATTATGGATTGCACAAAAAAAATGTTCTTTTACATTAACGGCGATGGTTTTTTTAAAGTTGGTTCAGATTAAGGTTTAATATTAATTTCAAGCCTGATTTTAGGGTGCATCTTTTTGGCATAAATGGCATTTAAAACTTCAAAATTCAACTCAAATGAGCTTAATGATTTAATTGTTTTGACCGACAAGGTGGTGCTGGTTTGGGGATTTAATTGGATTACATCCGTTGCATGATAAAAAGAAAAATCAGATTCATTATTGAGTAAATAGGTCGCGTCTGAATGATTGAAAATGACGACATTAGCAATTTGAGTTTCCTTATTTCCATACATTTGATAATAAGCGGTATCTACAACTAAAGAAGACTCAATTAAAGGAATGAGGTATTTTTCTTGACCAATGAGACTATTCTGATACCAGGCGACCGTCCTGCCCTCAAACAAGGCTTCTTTGACACCCAACTCTGAACGTTCTTTTGCGAAAACTAAGGTTACGGGTCTATGGCCTCCCCCTGGAATATCAAATAGCCAATCAATCAATTCATGAATATCTGAGGTCCCTAAAATGGTTAATTCATGTTCATTGGCTATGGTTAGTGCTTGATCGGCGAAGGTATTTTCGTTAGTTACCTCAACCCCATGAAGTAACCCTTCTTTAATTAATGCTTCATGGATGGGTGATAACTCGGTAATGCCCTGTGTATTCTGACCTACCCAATTAGGATGGTTCCAAAAGATGAAAGCACCTTGTTTTTTGGCCTCTCGAAAAGCGTCCATATAATCATCATGAACCATCTGATTGGCATCTTGGATAAATAAGGCATTGCTGTGGCCAGGGGGTAGATCACGAGTTATTTCTGCCCCATGAATGACAATGAGGTCATGATTCTTGGCATATTCTTTTGCTAATTCGTAAGAACGATTTCGATCCTTGTGGGGTAAATCCTTCTGGTGGGGTTGGTATTCGAGATGTTCGGTAAGCGCGATAACATCGACACCATCAAAGAGGGCTTCTTTTACCCTAATATCTGGCCATACACTGCCATCAGAAAATACGGTATGCTGATGTAAATCCGAAATAAGGGTTTGATAATCAGGCAGATCAGGAAATTCTATTTTCCGTTGGGTCTGTGCAGATAGTTTTACTTGTGGGACTATAAAAGAGAAGCAGAAGAAGATTAAAGAGGAGCGTGTGACGAGTTTCATGATTTTTTGACGTCAAAGAAATTGACTATAATTTATCATATGAAAGTTAATGATAAAAAGGTAGTAAAATAGCTTAATGGATGTATATTTTTTTTTTAACAGTGGGCCTGGCCGAGAATGATTTTCAGCTATTGATAGGATTTTATTTTTGATCTGAAATTTTTAATGAAGGGCAAACATGTGTTAGAGGATGATTAGGATTGTTATTAACAATGCGCTCACTCTGAGACATCAGAATGTGAGTAGTAAAAGATGAATGGAAAAGAATCCTTTTGCACGTAGGGCTCCTTATTTGGATTTGATGGTAATGAATTCTTTATTCCTATACGCAGTTTCCTGTATCAGAGAAAACCTAAGGAAGCGGGAAATTCCATAGGGATAAGTAAGGATTGGAGTTGGCTATAAAGTAGAATTGAATCCAAAACGGAGAAATATCAAAATTGTTTCTAGATTAAGGATCATGATAAAAGTTGTATGCTATTGATTAAGGTGAATAAATAATCTAAATTTAAAATTAATCTTAAAAATAAAAATAATGTATAAGTATTCAATATGCTTATTGTTTATTCTGATTGCGTCATGTTCAGACACTAAGAAAGGAACAAAGGAAGTAGGTGATTCCATACTAAATCATGCGGATCTGAATCCATTGATCTCAAAGAGACTTTCCTTCATGCTAGATTATAAACTGGATTCACTCAATTTTCCACGGAGTATGAATAAAGATGGATCAGTACGTGGTGTTTCTTCGCAAGATTGGACCTCAGGCTTCTTTCCAGGAGTATTCTTTAAACTTTATCAGATTACAGAGCAATTGGTATTCTTGGAAAAAGGGAAGGAATGGGTTGCCTTTATGGAAAAGGAAAAGTTTGATGGAGAGACTCATGACATGGGTTTCAAGATACACTGTAGCTATGGTGAATTATTCAAAATTACAGGAGCACCCGAATACAAAGACATCCTGTTGACCAGTGCCGAAACATTAAGTAAGAGATTCGATCCTAAGGTAGGCAGTATTAGATCTTGGGATTTTGGAGAATGGCAGTTTCCGGTCATCATTGATAACATGATGAATTTAGAATTACTTTTTGAAGCTACTAAATTGACTGGAGATAGCACTTATCATCAGATAGCTGAAACCCACGCCCATACTACTATGAAAAATCACTTCAGGGATGATTTTAGCAGCTATCATGTGGTAGACTATGATAAAATGACTGGTGAGGTGTTGCAACAGGTCACGCATCAGGGTATCAATGACTCATCAGTATGGTCTAGAGGACAGGCCTGGGGGTTCTATGGTTTCGTAATGACTTATCGTTATACCCAAAATGAAAAATTCCTGAATCAAGCAGTCAGTATGATTGATTTCATTAAAAAACAACCTTCGTGGCCTGAGGATGATATTCCCTTTTGGGATATGAGAGATCCTCGGATACCGAATGCACCACGAGATGCTTCTGCAGCGGCGATCACTGCGTCGGCTTGTTTTGAATTATATGAATATACTGAAAATGAGGAATACCTATCATTTGCCAATGACATCATGACCACTCTTTTAAGCGAAAAATATGTGCTTAACCCTCAAGTGGCCGCCCCTTTTATATTAGATCATAGTACAGGAGATTGGTCAAAGCAAATGGAACTTGATGTCCCTATGGGATATGCAGATTATTATTTTTTGGAAGTATTAATAAGACAAGGAGAGGTCCAATAAAAGATATTTCATAATTTTTATCTTCATCTCTTAAGAATCAATATAATTCTTTCTGGGAATTTCATATAATGTCCTAATAGTTATGCGCTAACTTTTGGCCTATAGTTTCTTTGAGCAATTTTTAAGATAGCAGATGTTCATCGATGAAGGTTCTTTTAAATAGAAATATTCGCAAATGATTTTAATCTAAAAAAGGAAATAAACCTTATTCTCATCACTGTTCAATTGATGTTCTTGCTCTCATGCGGCTTATGATTGTATGTTAGATGCTGTTGATTCAAATGGATCAAATGATAGGAAGCTCTAATATTGTTTGAGATGAAATGGTCAATAGTGTACTTGATCGAAGATCTTGCTAGAGTCGGATGGGTCCAAAAAAAACAGGAAGATAAAAAAAGCCTTCCATTGGTATGAAATGAAAGGCTTTTGCGATTTTACTCTACTTCTGTCGGGGTGGCAGGATTCGAACCTACGACCCCCTGGTCCCAAACCAGGTACACTACCGGACTGTGCTACACCCCGAATATCGCATGCTTAAACTTGTTTTAAGCGGGGGCAAATGTAGTTAAATAATTACTATATGAAATCTATAATAACGGAATTTATTAAAAAATAAACTAGTTATTGGTGATAAATCATTTTTGAGTGGTATTCCATTTAATATTACTCTTAAACTTAACTGATGATTAGGATTGATTTAGAATTAAGCTAAATGATAAGTCCTTTGTAAAATGGATTAAACCAATTAAAAAAACAGCTAATCCAGCCAGAATATTTACAGTGATCAGTATAAGATTAAGAGAGATACTCGTTTCTTGACATCTTCTTTGGAGAAAGAATAGATCGTAATAAACCACCAGTTAAGGAACCAAACCCAGTGACTAAGGCTCCAATAAGCGTACTGGCATAAATCAACCAAATAGAGTCCGTCAAATTCATGAGCAGTGCAATTTTTTCTGATAGAATGGAGTTGGTAGCATTATCTATGGTAAATGAGAGATAAAACCATACGAGGCCACCCGCGATGACTCCGCCATTGAAACTATTAAAATTACTTTCTCGAATCAATAAGCTAATAAGTCCAGCTCCCACGGCTATGCTCCACCATGAAAAATAAAAAGGGAGTAGATAGGATAAGATACCTATCAGGAAAATTTTGATGATAAATTTCATTCTTGGGGTGTTAATTGAATTTCATAAAGAATATCTCCTGCCAACAGTTTGTTTTGACCAAATTTCAAATTATAATATTTCCCCTCAGCCCAGGGTGTGATCATATGTCCATACATCGGATTGCCTGGATTACCCGTTTGGCTACCTGGATAAACCCCGTAAGCATTGATGCCTTGCGGATCCATTTCAACGACCATACGCCAAGAGGGACCATGATGCTTACTTGCAGCATTTATAATATTATGGTTACCCCCAATAGAAATCTTTTTTGAATTAAATGAGGTGAAGCTACTGATCAGATGATTGACCTCAGTTCCCTTAAACTCATTCCAAGAGTGATTCTTGCCATTAATACTTAACCACTCATTAAGAGAATCTACTGCGGTGTTAAAAGCATAATTAATTAAATCGGAAGTGGTTTCTTTTTCAGGCGTATTCAGGCGATCCGAAAATTCAACTAGACTATCTGAAATAATTAATTGAGAGGTGGTGTAGATATCAGGTTTATTGACAGCAAATGACATCGTATCAAATTCATCCCACAATTGATCCCACAAGATATCTGACCATAATTCAAAATGGGTAGGCGCCTTTAAATTAGGATGATTAAAATAATCCCAGTTTTGTAACTCATCAAAGAATTTGTTTTGATCCTCATTGAGTGATAGCGTATCTAATTGGGACAACAGATAAGGTAAAATCTCAGAAGCGATATAATTGAAGTTATCATTTTGTAAACTCATTAAGTCTTCAGGTACAATATTTTGCATGGTTATGAGTCGTTCATTCACCCTTCTATTCCTATAATTTTCAAATCGATGTGAATAAACATAATAAGGATAGGTAGTGCGATCTACGGGGAATTGATTGGCCGAGCTCAAAAATCCTTGAGGATGATTATATCTTTCGAGTCTATGCTCAAAGGGGATATATTTTTTCCATTCTGAATCCGGATCAGATCCATCTAAAATAAACTTTCCTTGACCGGGAAATTTGATGGGATACTTACCGGGTAGATTAAGGGCTATATTACCTTTTGTATCACTATATATTATGTTTTGAGGAGGGCCTGAAAAGAAACGGAGTCCCTCGACAAATTCATCATAATTATTTGCTTTATTAAAGTGAAATAGGGCTTTAAATGTGGTTGATTCGTCATGGGCGATCCAGCGCATGGCTAAATTTATTTTTTCATGATTGCTCAAATAATCTCGATCATACACAATAGGTCCATGATGCACCTTAATGATGGTATCGATAAAGTTATCCGCATTTTTAATTACAATTTCCTCGAGAATTTGTTCTGTTTTGAACCATTGGTTGTTGTACAAATATTCTTTGCGTGAGGCATCTTTGAAGATAACTGAAAACCAATCTACTTGATCCCGTGGAGAGTTGGTTACCCCCCATGAAATAGAGTCATTAAAACCAATCAATATGACTGGTGTGCCGGGCACGGTTACCCCCATGACATTGATATCAGGACTGGTCAAATGGCTGGCATACCAAATCGAGGGAGCCGTAAGCTCAAGGTCCGGTTCATTGGCTAATATCGCATGGCCTGATTTACTTTTGGTACTGTCTATGGCAAAGTTATTACTTCCGTTTAAGGGATTTTGTTTGCTAATAGATTCATTGACGATATGTTGTGCTTCGAATTTTTCAGGTTTTTGTGGCTGGCTCACGGGTTCGAAATCAAAGGGAGTATCTCTCGGTATTACGGGGGATGACGTTCCGTCAGATTCAGGGAACAAAATATTAAAAAGGTCCTCACCAAACATTTTTCGAAAGTTGGTATGCTCTATATCTGCTTCACTCCTGGAAAGTGTACTTGCCAATAGGGCATAAGCCATACATGTTTTTACGGTGGTCCATTTTTCAGGTTCATAATCGAGTAGTTTGAATTCAATAGGGTAGTCACCCTGAGATAAAGATGCTATATAGGCATTCACTCCATTGGTGTAGGCTGAAATGATACTGGCATAATAGGCATCTTTCATTAGCCCATCGTGAAGTTTTAAGGTCATGTCCTTGAGGCCCAATCGCCTTTGCAGTCGGTCGTATCCAAGTGCTTTAATACCCACTACTTCTGACAACCTGCCCATCACTACGCGGGCATAAAAATCCATTTGCCAAAGTCGATGATAAGCGGTTACATAACCTTGGGTCATGTACAAATCTTCATTATTTTTTGCTTTGATGTGTGGAATGAGCAACTCATCAAACTGGACGGTCACTGCCTCTTTAAGCTCGATCAATTCAATGGATTGATCCAGACTGATCGGCTCTTTTTCACTATTTTGCCAAAACCCTTGATGCGGACTTAATAATTTCCCAATAGGAGGGATATTATCAAAAGGCATATTCAGTAACGTGATTAAGGAGGCAGTGATAAAGAAAGAAAGAAAAAAACCGATGAATTTCACAGAAAATTATTGTCTAGGTTCAAATGTATGTTTAATTATTTATTCTGCCTTATTTTTTTTTATAAATAACTTCTTGCAAGTTTAAAAGGAATGCGATGTACTTTTCTTAAGATCTTTTAAACATTTTCCCTTTACCAACGGGCAGAAAAGCTTCTATTTGGAAGGAAAAAAACAGATATTGATCGTTATTATTTGAATTTCCTCTACTGAGGCCTGCATCCAATCTTTCCCAGGCTTCTTCATTTTCTAGGAATTGTTCTCTTCTTCGATTTGATAGCTTAGCTTGAATAGAGCTGTCATCCGTAAATGAAGGAAAGATCCCTGAAACATCATCAAGATAATCTGTGAAGGTATATCGATAGGCAAGTTCAAAATTAAAGTTAAGGAAAGGCGTAATTTTCATCTTAACCCCTACGCCGGCTGGGATAATGAAAGTAAAGGGATCATAAGCGACATTTTCGGTTTGATAATCCCTAAGGGAAAATTTAGCATTGATCTCTTCTCCATTTTCTTGGATCTGAAGATAGGTAAATGGGTCCAAAGTGGTCATTCCAAAACCTAAACTGAGATAAGGGTCAATTTTCCATCTTTGATCATAGTTACCCGCATAAGGTCGAATAAAAAAAATACCTTGTAGGTTGAGCTCCCAGTTATTTGAGGTGAAGGAGAGGTTTCGCTCTTTTTCAAAACTACCGTCGGGAGCTCTTTCATCATCCCCACGCAATTGGTAAAATCCTGCAGAAAGTCGAGCACTGAGGTGGCTCCATAATCTTGCTTCAATGGCCAAGGTACCATGAGAGAAGTCAGTTTGACGCTTGTTTTCAGCATTGAGTTCCCCGATGTATTTGGTTTGACCAGACCCTACAGCCACACTGAAATAGCGATCATTGAGTTTCCAAGTCAAAAAGCTTTGACTTTTGACCTGGAGGAAACAAAGGACTATTCCTAAAGAGAAAATGATTTTATTCATGCAACTAAATAACAAAAGTCAAAAATAAGACTAATAAATGAAGATGAATAATTTATCGCACGGACCCACTGCTTTTTTTATAATTTTGATATACAATTTCCATATTATTTAATGACTCTATCGATTTGAAGGAGAGAAGGTGATCAACGAAGTTGTCATATTATATTTTAATTTTAATAGTATTGTGTTTTATCCTTATTAATTAAACAATCAAAAAATCATGAAAAAGTCAATAATTACATTAATAACCTGCTTCATAATGATGACCGGCTATACACAGCTCATCAATATGAGATACCTAAAAGTCGATAGGGGTATGGAAACCAAATTTAAAGAGGGTGCTAAAAAGAAAACGAGCATTTACAATTCGAAGGAAGGACAAATACGTTATTTTACCTTTTTAGTGAATACTGGCCCGCATTCGGGAGAATACTTTCGAGTGAGATACGAGGAGGAGCTGTCAGGTTTTGATAGTAATGACCTCAAGGGAAATGACTACTGGAATGATCTGGTTGGGGACTTACATACTCCCTCTGATGCACAACGCTGGGACTATGTGAAAAATGCATCGCACGTTACGGTAAGTCCATTTGCAAAGCCCTTGAGACGTGTTTTAACCTACAACTACAAAGGAACCATGCAGAAGGAATTCTGGAGATTTCGAAATAATGTAGCCCAAGCTCTCCAAAATGCAGATGCAGATATATTTATGGAAGTATGGTGGTGCGGTTCGGGGTGTAATGGAAATACAGTTAACGTTGTTTTTGGGCATAAAAATTATGCAGAACAAGCTACTGACAACAGCGAGGAATGGGTGAAAGTTGTAGAAAAATACAATGAAATGTTTGGAGATGATGCTTATGAAGAAGATATTCAGACTTTTGAGACGTCACTCGAAATGTATGGAAGAAGTAGTTACAGCATGTCTTTTCAGCCAGAAATGAGCTCACCAGAAAACATGTCTTCTTTGGAAGAACTTAATACTAATAATTGATACACTATTTTAATATTTGATTTGAAGAGAAAATCACCTACTGAGTAAAGATGGATTGAACTCGGGGTGAATTTCCTCTTTATATTATCCTTAAAAAAAATCTCAAATTTACTGGCCATAACTACACTATTGTTTACTGATCCAAGCCTTGCATGCCATCGAAGGTTTGGATACTACACATATTGAGACACCTAAGTCATTTGTGCGTTCTGGGATGCCTGGGATGAAAATAATGATTTGCATGTAAATCTCCTCGTGGGCTTCTATTTTTAAGTAGACGCTAATACAAGAGATTAAAACAAAAAACCCATCATTAGATGGGTTTTTTGAGGTTCCGAACGGATTCGAACCGCCGTAAAAGGTTTTGCAGACCTCTGCCTAGCCACTCGGCCACGGAACCTTAGTTACTCAATTAATCATTTTGAGTGTTTAGCAGTTTCCCGCTAATGTCATTCAAAATGATTCAGACCTTATTATGATTTCTCATCTTCAGGTTTCTCTTTTTTGTTCGCGGCTCGTTTAGCTACAGCCTTCTTTATCTCAGCTTTTGCTCCATCTTCCATTTTTTCTTTCAAAGATGACAAAGCTTCAATATCTCCAAGGGTCGAATTACTTGAATCAGCTTTCTTTTTATCTGTTTTCTTTCCCTTTGGCGCTTTCGGCTTTGGCGTTTCGTAGGAAACATGATCTGCCTCTTTCCATGAATCTGTATGGGTCAGCATAATTCTCTTATCATCTTTTGCAAATTCAATAACTCGGAAATCTAACGTCTCCCCTTCAGCTCCTTCTGAACCATCTTCTTTGGTTAAGTTTCTGCTGTTACAGGTCCCTTCTAAACCGTAAGGAAGTTCTAGGATCGCATTTCGCTCACCTTTGCTCAAAATAGTACATTTGTGAATAGAACCCCGCGTAAATACAGATTCAAAGTTATCCCATGGGTTATCTTCGAGATGCTTGTGACTCAATGCCAGTTTTCTATTGGTGGTATCAAGCTCCATGACAATCACTTCAAGTTCGCCACCTATTTTCACAAACTCAGAAGGGTGCTTTACTTTTTTGGTCCAACTCAGATCAGAAACGTGGACAAGCCCATCAATGCCTTCCTCAAGTTCTATAAATAGTCCGAAGTTGGTTAAGTTCCTCACAATACCTTTGTGCTGCGTTCCTACCGCATATTTGACCAATGCATCTTGCTTTGTCCATGGATCTTCAGACAACTGCTTGATGCCCAGTGACATTTTTCGCTCATTGCGATCAATGGTCAAAACAACGGCATCCTTTTCGTCTCCGATTTTCATGAAGTCCTGTGGATTTCTCAGGTGTTGAGACCAAGACATTTCACTTACGTGAATCAATCCTTCTACGCCAGGTATGATTTCAAGAAAAGAACCATAATCGGCAACGTTGACAATCTTACCTTTGATTTTGGATCCAATTTCGATGTCGGCAGCCAATGAATCCCACGGATGAGGAGTCAATTGCTTCATTCCAAGTGAAATTCGCTTCTTCTCATCATCAAAATCAAGGACAACGATATTTACTTTTTCATCTAACTTCAAGACATCTTCAGGGTGATTGATTCTTCCCCATGAGATGTCTGTGATATGCAATAATCCGTCAACACCGCCAAGATCAATGAAAACACCGAAGTTGGTCATATTTTTGATGACTCCTTCCAATACTTGGCCTTTCTCAAGGTTACTTAGGATCTCAATTTTCTGCTTTTCAAGATCCTTTTCGATAAGTACTTTATGAGAGACAACTACGTTGTCGTTTGAGTAATTAATTTTAACGACTTTGACTTCCATTTTATTACCTACGAAAACATCAAAATCTCGTATGGGCTTGACATCAATTTGAGACCCTGGAAGGAAGGCTTCTACACCGTATACGTCCACAATAAGACCTCCTTTAGTACGTCTTTTGACCATACCGTCGATGACGATATCCTCATCAAGTGCTTTTTGGATATTATCCCAAGCCTTGACAATTTTTGCCTTTCTTCGTGAGAGAACTAGTTGGCCAATGGCATTTTCTTGTTCTTCGATATACACTTCAACAATATCGCCAGGCTTTAATTCGTCAACATCTCTAAATTCTGATCTTGATACGATTCCATCAGATTTAAAGCCAATATTGACGATAACTTCACGATTGGTCAATGCGACTACGTGTCCTTCGATGACTTGCTTTTCGGTAATTGTATTTACAGTTTCTCCATACAATGACTCGAGATCTGCTCTTTCTTTATCTGAATATTCAGATTTGTTTTCATTCTCAAATTCCTCCCATGTCTGTTGAACGGGTGCAGGTTTTGTGATTTTGACTTCTTTTTTCCCTGTCTTGGCGTAGGGCGTTAGGTTCGCTACTTCTTCGGAAACGGGAACTTCTTTTTCTTCAATTTGAGGGGCTTTTTCTGCAGGCTCCTCTTTGGATGCTTTTTCTGCAGGCTCCTCTTTGGATGCTTTTGCTACTGGCTTTTCTTTGGATGCTTTTGCTACTGACTTCTCTTTGGATGCTTTTGCTACTGGCTTCTCTTTGGATGCTTTTGCTACTGGCTTCTCTTTGGATGTTTCTTCAACTTTCTCCACTTTTTTGGGAGTCACTTTTTTAGCTTTTGCTGGTGTTTTTTTCTTTTCCTCGTTAAGGGCGTCAGCCTTCTTTACCGTCGCTTTTTTAGGTTTAGGTGCTGCTTTCGCTTCTTTTACCTTCGCAGCTTTCACTTTCTTGGTCGTATCCACTTTTTCTTCTTTCTTAGCAACCTCTTTTTGATTCTTTTCTTCTTTTTTTGGCATAATAATTAACCCTTTTTAAATACACTTACATGATAAGGGAGATACATGTAATTTTTGTTGGAAATATATGGTTAAATTGATCCATACCCATTCTTTTGAATGGAGCGCAAATATAGTGATTAAATTAAAAAACAATGTATTCTGGTTTTAACTTTTCAGCAGAAATAATGAGAAGATATTAAAAAACTTAATAAATTGTACAGAACCCATTAAGTTTGAATGAATTAAAAGCACCGCATGAAAAATATTTATTTGATTTCCCTTATTCTACTGGTTTTTTCATTGAGTTGTCAAGAAAAAGAAAAGGCCGACTTGGTGATACACAATGGACCCATTTATTCTGTGGACGTAAACGATGCCCAAGTGGAGGCCGTAGCAGTTAAAGGAGGTAAAATATGGAAAGTGGGTAGCTTTAAGGAGGTAATTAAATTCTCAGGTGATGAGACTCAGTGGATCGACCTCAAAGGGAAAACGATGTTTCCTGGATTTATTGAAGGTCATGCTCACATTATGGGAATAGGGGCTAACTTGATGAATTTAGACTTAATGGGCACCACGAGTTATGCTGAAATAGCGAATATCGTAGCTGCAAAAGCGAATACCCTACCCGAAGGCGATTGGATCATTGGTCGAGGATGGCATCAAGATAAATGGAACAATGAAGCTGAGCGTAGCTTCAAAGGATTTCCTTCAAATGATTTGTTGAACGATTTAGTACCCAATCACCCGGTCTATTTGACACATGCTAGCGGTCATCTTGGACTAGCGAATGCAAAAGCAATGGAAATCTTAGGGGTCGACGGCCAGACCGCTGACCCAGATGGGGGAGAGATTTTTAAAGGATTTGATGGACAACCGACGGGAATTTTCAATGAAACAGCACATACCAATGCACGCACACGTATACCCAAGCCCAGTGCGCAATGGTTAGAAACTTCCTTAAAGCAATCCATAGATCACATTTTAGCCAATGGTATTACCAGTTTTCATGAAGCGGGATCGGGGGCTTCTTGGGTGGAGTTATATCATAAACTGTTACGTCGAGATGAGCTCAAGATCAGACTCTATGTCATGTTGAGCGGAGACGATGAAGATCTTTTGTCGGATTATTTTGCCAAGGGGATTTTTATAGATTCTTTACATCGACTCACTATTAGATCTGTGAAGCTCTATGCAGATGGCGCGCTAGGCTCTAGAGGGGCTTGGTTACTCAAGGCATACAGCGATGCACCGGGTAAATTCGGTCATAATGTTCGTGATATGGAAGCTTTAAATAAACTGACCTTAGCAGCTACTCAGGCGGGTTTTCAAGTCTGTACGCATGCCATCGGAGACAGAGGAAATCGGGAGGTTCTAGATATGTATGCTCGAGCCTTTGAGGTTTATCCCAAAAGGCAGGACAACAGCAGATACAGGATTGAGCATGCGCAACACATTAATTCACAAGACTTGATCAGGTTCAAGGAACTTGGAGTGATCCCGGCCATGCAAAGCATTCATATGGCCTCTGATCGACCCTGGGCGATCGATCGTTTGGGTCAAGAGAGAATTGATGAGGGTGCGTATGTTTGGCAAAAACTACTAGAGCAAGGGACCCCAATCGTTAACGGATCTGACGCTCCAGTGGAGCCCATCAATCCATTGGCTTCTTTTTATGCTGCCATATCTCGGATGACATTGAAAGGGACGCCAGAAGGCGGATATGAACCTTCTCAAAAAATGTCCAGAAAGCAGGCATTGAAATCTTATACTCTCGATGCGGCCTATGGAGCCTTTGAAGAAGATATAAAAGGTTCGATAGAGGTGGGAAAATTGGCAGATTTTACCATCTTAGATCAAGATATTATGTCCATAGAAGAAAATGAGATATTAAAAACGCAGGTTGCTATGACCATCGTGGGAGGTAAAGTTTTGTTTGAAAGAAAATAATATAAATTTTGGTAAAAGAAGATTCCGCATAAAAGGTGATTGTAAAGAAAAATATCTCATTGAAAAGTTACAATACCTTTGGTATTGATGCCAGAGCTCAGTTTTTACTTGAGATTGAAAATGATGAGCAATTAAGTGAGGCCTATCAATCCTCTCAATTTAGGGCATTGCCCAAATTAGTATTAGGAGGGGGCTCCAATATATTGTTCACAAAGAATCAGCGGAAGGCGATCCTTAAAATCAATATCAGAGGGATCGAGGTATTGGATCAGAAAGATCATGAAGTACGGGTAAAAGTTGGTGCAGGTGAGGCTTGGCATCAGTTTGTGCTCTGGTGCTTAGATCATGATTTTGGGGGTATTGAAAATTTATCATTGATCCCAGGGACGGTCGGAGCTGCACCCATTCAAAATATAGGAGCTTACGGTGTTGAGCTCAAAGATGTATTTGAATCATTGGAGGCTTATGAAATCAAGTCAGGAAAAATCAGATCGTTCAACAAAGAGCAATGTCAATTTGATTATCGACACAGTTTTTTCAAAGGGCGTGGTAAAGATCAATTTGTAATTACATCGGTTACTTTCATGTTAACTACCCGGCCCATATTTAATGTATCCTATGGTGGTATTCAACAAATGATAGATGAAAAAGAATTGGAATTAAATATTCGGAATATCAGTGCGTCCGTCATCCATATCCGACAAACGAAACTCCCAGACCCTATCAACATTGGAAATGCCGGCAGTTTTTTTAAAAATCCCATCATAGAAAAACCTTTATATGATGCTTTGAGCTTAATTTATGAGGATTTACCCCATTATCATGTAGATTTAGAGAGCATCAAGATACCTGCAGCTTGGCTTATTGAGCAATGTGGTTGGAAGGGTAAACGTATGGATCAAATTGGCGTATATGAGCGTCAACCCTTGATATTGGTGAACTATGGGGAGGGAAAGGGTAAAGAGATCTTGAAATTATCCGAACAAATTCAGGCATCCATTCAGAAAAAATTTGGGATTGAGCTGGCCAGAGAGGTAAATATTTTTTAATTTAAAGAATGATTTGTGCAGAAATTTGTACATGAAAAGGTTTGGCAGTAGGTAAGTTCAAGTAATTTATTCTGTGAAAGAAATCCACACGAAAAAATTTAAATATATTTTCAACGCCATAACCTAATTCGATGTAAGGGATATTCGGATGGAATGGATTGAGGTTTCCCAGAAAGTCATCGTCATGAATGGTGAGATCATATTCGATGATGTTTTGCTCTTTTAAATTTCCATAAAGGAGATTAGCATTGGCTACCGTACGCCATTTTAATTGCTTTATAAGGGGGATTTTATTCAAGACAAAACCCTCAAAGAAATGTCGATAACGAAGACTGAGGTATTGATTTGATGTAAATTCATCAAAATTCATGGTGTTGAAAGCAGATGAGGCATAAAAAATCATTTCATTTCCCAAATGATTTTTAAGCAGGCCATAGGGAACCGCGCCAAAGATTTTACCTACATCTAGTTCATAACGGGAAACACCCAATAGGCTGACATTTATTTTTTGGTATAGATAGAAGTTTAATTTATCATATCTGAAATCACCTAGTGCCCATTGAAACCCTTTGTCATAAATGAGTGCTACAATGGACCATTTTGAAGGATTAAAGGAGATTCGTCGGTTGTTGTCGATGATGATGATTTCATCTTTTCCGTAACGTACGCCTAGTTTGACTTGACAGGTATTGAAGGTTGATTGTAAATCATATCCATTACTTTTGGTATCATATTAGTTTGTTCGCAGCTCTGCGCTGACCAAAAACTCTTTAAAAAAAGCACGTTCTAGGATTAACTTTTGATTATTGATGAGATAGGGACCGTAAAGTACCAAATCTAATTGCAGCCAGAAAAACATTGTTCTCTTGAAGATTCTCCATTTCGAGGCCTACTTGATCAATATCACGTTGTACCGACAGACTTGCGGTCGTCCATCTGTTTCGATCAATGATTTGGGTTACGGAGCCTCGATACTTCATATTTTTTTCTTTAAAGCTATAGCCAAGTAACCTTGGAGTAACCATTTGTTGCTAAATTTGATATTGGTCTTGATCGCCATACCCATTCGGACGCCTTCAATGTCATTTATGTTAAAAAAACCAGGCTAAGGTCCAAAATCTATTTTACCAATGGGTAAATAACTCGAGCCAATAAACTTCAATCTTTCAGTATAGCGCTTTATAATGGGGATGTTTTTTTAAGGTATCTACCATCTTCAGCACTGTGATTTCTTTAATCGATAATGGATCAGCCCGATTATTTTTCCAAAAAAGGTCATCTCTTTTTTTAAAGTTGTTTACCAGTACCACGCTTTGAGTAAAAAAAAAGGAGGGTTTTGGAGCTTCAACATAGATATTGTCTTCTGAGGTGTAAAATTTAGCTAAAAGACCCGCGCTTTTGGGAGTAATTTGGCCTATTTTAATTTGAACCCTTGTTTTTATGGGAATCATAGGACCAGAGGGGGTCGCTTTTAGTTCTTGTTGGATCTTGATGCGTTCTATAAAATTCAAATTCGCATCTTTCGAGATGGTCAAGTCAAGTCAAGTCAAGTCAAGTTGTTGAAGCGCATAGGTTTGGCTATTGATCCATAGGGTACCTGAAAAGGTTAAATCCTGAGTTATTAGTGGATAAACTTTAAGGGCATAGAGCTGTTCATTATCGACGATCACAGAATCTAAAAGATCAAAATCATAAAAATTTTTCCAACCTTGTGTGATGGCGAAACGAATTCTTTTTCTAGAGTACTGATCCAGTTGATATTGAAATTATATCCTTGAAAAGCCGAGCCTGTTATTTGAGAAATAGTTGAACCGTCAGTGATATCTACACCGCTTAAACGTCCATTTTGTACGACTTCTTTTTTGAGTTCAGGGGGATTACTATAATAATATTTAGATAAGGTCTCAGAAAAAAATATAGGCAATATTTTATCTCCCTCATCATTGGTAAGTTGCTTTATAGAATCCAAAGTTGAGGTACCTTTCCGCATCGATTTTCGATTTGAGAAGCCCTCAGAGATGTGATCGATATCAATTTCAATTTTCGTATAATTTTTGGTTTCGTAATAAGCTAGCTGTCTTTTATCAAAGGAATTTTTCAAATTTTCGGCCTTTTCAATAATAGCAAAAGCGGAGTTTTCACCTGTTTTAAAAATGAAAGTCTCAAATTCAAAATCTGAAGGTTTGAGCTGAATGTTTATGGTTTTATTATATTCTCGAGATAGTTTCTTGTTAAACAAATCGCAACCTAAATAGGTGATGTTGATACTGTCGGAAATCACCAAACTTACTATTTTATAATTACCTTCAACATCCGTCGAAGCACCCATCATTATACCTTTTATAAGGAGGCTGCATAGGGAATAGGATCTCCTGTTTCTGTATCGGTAATTTTTTTTGAATTACGTATTGAGATACCGCAGAGAAATTCAAGGAAGTAAAGAAAAGAAGCAAATACCACTTAAGCATGTTGTGATTTTTAGTTGGAAGTTTGATGGTTTAAAAAAAAGGTTAGGAAGTAGTTTTTTTTGCTTTTCAAAGTTACTAGAGATTCGATATTTAAGAATCTAATTGAGAATAAAATCTAAGTTTGATTTTTTACAATCGATGACTTAGATAGGGCTTTTTTATTAAGAGGATATTTTTGGACAAATTCAAATTCTCTTCAAAAAGAGAGGCTATATTTATGAAATTACTCAGCGTTGAGGATAATGCAGCGCTTACCACCACCATTACCACTTATTTGGGGCGCTCAGGTTTTGTTTGCGAACAAGTTACTGACCTTAATCAAGCATTAGAGAAACTCTATGGATTTTCCTATGATATCGTCTTGCTAGATCTAACACTTTCAGATGGAGATGGATTGACTTTGCTGGAGCAACTTAAATCAAAATGGTCAGCTACGGGAGTACTCATCATGTCAGCTAAAAATGCCTTAGATGATCGACTCAAGGGATTGGATATGGGAGCAGATGATTATCTATCCAAGCCCTTTCACATGGCTGAACTTAATTCCAGATTGAAAGCGATCTATAGAAGGAGACATCAAAAAGGGGCGGTTAACTTAATTTTTAAAGAAATAATGATTCAAGTAGAGGCCAAAGAAGTGGAGCTCAATAATATTGTTTTAGATCTGACCAAAAAAGAATTTGAGTTACTAAGATATTTTATGGTAAATAAAAATAGATTATTGACCAAACAAGCCATTGCAGAGCATCTATGGGGGGACTATATGGATATGGTAGATTCTTTTGATTTTGTCTATCAGCATATTAAAAATCTTAGAAAAAAAATAAAAGATGCGGGAGGTCAGGATTATATTTCAACGGTCTATGGTGGTGGTTATAAAATGATGGAATCATGAATTTAATTTCACGCTTCACACTCGCTTTTTTATTGGTGGCTGCCGTAGTCTTTGTCGGGGGTGGATTCATTTCTTACCAGGTAGTAAAAAAGGAGATTCAATCAGAAGAAAAAAGATTTTTGAAATCTCGATATAAAAGATTAATCAAATATCTAGAAATGAGGCCACCTGTTGATGGATTTGTGAGAAATAAAACAATTCTCGAACTGGTATTTGGCGAAACAGCGTTGTATGGCCCCATATTTTCAGATACGCTCATTCAGAATGAGCATTTTGGCAAAATGGAAAATCAAATTAAGTTGGAATCTGTTGTAGAAATTGCTGGACAACGATATCATATAATCCAATTTGATTTAATTGTCGAGTCTGATGATATTATTAAAAGTGTCACAAAAAGTATGCTGATTACCTTTTTGATTTTACTTTTTTCAACCGCATTGATTGCTTTGTTTATACCTTATTATTTGCTTGCACCTTTTCGAATACTTTTAACTAATATCCAAAATTTTTCGATCACCCAAAAAGAACCTATTCAATTCACGATCAGTAGAGTTAAAGAATTCAATAAAATCAATCATTTTTTACTGGAGATGACTAGCAAAATAATTTCTGATTATCAGTTGTTAAAGGAGTTTACGGAAAACTCTTCTCATGAATTTCAAACACTCATTGCTATTATTCAGGGGAAACTAGAGAATATGCTCGAAGAAAATAATTTGAGTCAAAGTCAAATGAACAGTCTGATCGAGATGCAAAGTACTTTGTCTCGTTTGAGTAAAATGAATACTTCGTTGTCATTATTGACTAAAATAGAAAATCATGAATTTAATAACACTGAAGAATTAAATCTTAGCGAGATACTCAGAGCGCTATTAAAAGAATACGAGGAGTTATTGATTTTGAAAAAAATCAATTTGAGTTTGGACCTAGCTAAGGATATTGAGATTTCCGGTGATCGCGTACTGGTTCAAATTATGTTAACCAATTTAATAAGTAATGCCATAAGGCATAATATTGAATCTGGAAAGATTAGTTTGACACTGATTGCAAATACGCTAATTATATGGAACTCAGGACTACCAACTGATGTTAATCCTACAGATTTTTTTGAACGGTTCAAAAAATCAAATCAATATAGAAATTCTTTGGGATTAGGACTTTCGATCGTTCAGAAAATAGTAGAAAATTACAAATACAATATAAGTTACCAAGTAAAAGATGATAGACATATATTAAAACTTAATTTTTAAATACCCTTATCTGTCATCTTGTTTTTTCAGCCATATTCTGGCAAAACGACAGGCCTCAAAATTTTATCAGATTTTAATCTTAGACTTGCATTTTAATTATAAAAATGGACAAAAAAACAAATTACCTCTTCACTCTAGCTTTAATAATTTTCGGGTTCCAATTAATGGCTCAAAATCAGCTTGCACCCAAGATAAAAAAAGTCATTGCTGGTTTTATTATAGATGGAGATACACAAGAGGCTGTTGAGTTTGCTACTGTCAGTGTGTTTCAATCTTCGGATTCAAGTTTAGTTGGAGGAGCGCTTTCCGATCAAAAAGGAGGATTTGATCTCGAACTGGCTCCAGGAGCATATGAATTGCAAATTCAGTTTTTAACATACAGGTCTAAAACGATTCAAATAATCGTATCCAGCAATGATCCCAACAAAATAAATCTAGGCCAATTGATTTTGGATCAAGATACCCAAGAGTTGGATGAAGTTGTGGTGCAGAGTGAAAGAACCCAAATGGAATTGCAGTTAGATAAGAAAGTCTACAATGTCGGGAAAGATTTAAGTAATCTCGGAGGTAGTGCTGCCGACATTTTAGATAATT